>Ga0209129_1000046_pt1 | contig 271702 bp, 243 predicted proteins | sample AraplaMF_Col_mMS_FD_184257 | JGI IMG/M metagenome (GOLD analysis project Ga0209129, IMG submission 184257) | Arabidopsis root microbial communities from the University of North Carolina, USA - plate scrape MF_Col_mMS (SPAdes) (version 3) | ecosystem: Host-associated > Plants > Roots >... | reverse complement strand
CATCCACTGGTACAACACCAAACGGATCTCCACAAAGCTCAAGGGCCTGAGCCCGGTGCAATACCGGGCCCAGGCCCTCGCGGCTTAGGATCCAACTTAGCCAGTCCAACTTTCGGGGACCAGTTCAGTCTTCTGACCCGCCGGGGCCGCCGTCGTTCCGTATCGCCATGGCTCCGCGTTGCCCTTGCCGGCGCCCGCGGGGCGTCCGGCCCTTGCGGGAACGGGGCCCCGCAGGCGAGGCGGTAGAGTTAACAGGCACGTCAATCACCTAAGGAGGGGCCGTTGGGACTCTTGGAGACAATCCGGACTCCGCAGGATCTGGCCACGCTGGGCAGCACTGAACTGGAACAGCTCGCAGGCGAAATCAGGTCCTTCCTGATCACCAACGTCGCCCAGACCGGCGGCCACCTCGGCCCGAACCTCGGCGTGGTGGAGCTGACCATGGCAATCCACCGGATCTTCGATTCCCCCCGCGACAGCATCGTCTTCGACACCGGGCACCAGTCCTACGTGCACAAACTCCTCACCGGACGCCAGGATTTCAGCACCCTCCGCCAGGAGGGCGGCCTCTCCGGCTACCCGGACCGCGGCGAGTCCGAACACGACATCGTCGAAAGCTCGCACGCATCCTCGTCGCTGTCCTGGGCCGACGGCATCTCCCGCGCCCGGCAGCTGACCGGTGACGGCGACCGCTACGTGGTGGCCGTCGTCGGCGACGGCGCCCTCACCGGCGGCATGGCCTGGGAAGCCATCAACAACATTGCAGCGGACAAGCGCCGCCGCGTGGTGATCGTGGTCAACGACAACGGCCGGTCCTACGCCCCCACGGTCGGCGGCCTGGCCGACTACCTCGCCTCGCTGCGCCCCACCATCGACTCCTTCCGGGCCGCCCCGGCCTACGAGGTCGCCCTGGACAGGTGGAAGAAGCGGCTGCAGAACGGCGGCCCGCTCGGCCAGTTCACCTACCGGAGCCTGCATGCCATGAAGAAGGGCATCAAGGACTGGTGGGCGCCGCAGGGCATGTTCGAAGACCTCGGCATGAAGTACATCGGCCCCGTGGACGGGCACAACCTGCAGGCCCTCGAAAACGCCCTCACCACCGCCCGGCACTACGGCGGCCCTGTGATCGTGCACGCCATGACCGAGAAGGGACACGGCTACGCTCCGGCCCGCGCCCATGAAGACGACCAGTTCCATGCCGTCGGCGTCATCGACCCCGAAACCGGCGAGCCCACCGCATCGCCCGGCGCGCAGTCCTGGACCTCCGTGTTCGCAGAGGAAATCGCCGACATCGCCGACGAACGCAAGGACATCGTCGGAATCACCGGTGCCATGCTGATCCCGGTGGGCCTGCACAAGTTCGCGGCCCGGCACCCGGAGCGGGTGTTCGACGTCGGCATCGCCGAGCAGCATGCCCTCACCTCCGCCGCGGGCATGGCGTTCGGCGGCCTGCACCCCGTGGTTGCCGTCTACGCGACCTTCCTGAACCGGGCCTTCGACCAGCTCCTGATGGACGTCGCCCTGCACAAGGCAGGTGTCACGATCGTCCTGGACCGGGCCGGGGTCACCGGGCCCGACGGCGCCAGCCACCACGGCATGTGGGACATGGCCATGGTGCAGATCGTGCCCGGGCTGCACCTCGCCGCACCGCGCGACGCCACCCGCCTGCGCGAGGAACTGCGCGAAGCCGTGGCGATCGGCGACGCGCCCAGCGTTGTGCGTTTCTCGCGGGGCAGCGTCGGGAAGGAAGTCGAGGCCATCGAGCGGCTGTCCGACGGCGTCGACGTGCTCGCCCGGCGGCCGGAAGGCTCCACCGAGAACGACGTCCTCATCGTCAGCGTCGGCGCCATGTCCGAACTCGCACTCGACGTCGCTGCCCGGCTCGGCTCGCAGGGCATCAGCTCCACCGTGGTGGACCCCCGCTGGGTGCTGCCCGTGCGCAAATCCATCATCGCCCTCGCCGCCCGGCACCGCCTGGTCATCTGCATTGAAGACGGCGTCCGCGCCGGCGGCGTCGGCTCGCGGATCCGCCAGGAGATGCGGGCTGCCGGCGTCGACACAGCCCTGAACGAGGTGGGCCTGCCCGTCGAGTTCCTCTCGCACGGCACCCGCAGCCAGGTCCTCGAACGCGTCGGACTGACCGCCCAGCAGATCACCCACGACATCGTCGCCCAGGTCCTCGGGACCAAGGTGCCGTTCGCCCGTCCCCTGCCGGGCCAGGCGCACCCCACCACCGGCAGCCTGCCTACCCTGTGAACGGCGACAGGCAACTGAACGGCAACAGGCACCCCGAAGGGCTGCAGCCGGGCGATCTCGTGGTGGCGCGCAACCGCAAATGGGACGGCACCGCGCACTGGGTGGTCCCTGGCCGCTACCTTGGCGAGGACATCCACGGCTGGTGGGTGTTCCAGGGCAGGAACGAATTCTGCTCCCGCCCCGGCGCAGCCTTCTACACCGCCTCCGACGCCGTGCTCCTGATCCCGCGCAGCGGCGACTATGTGGCCACGTTCTTCGACGACAGCTACCCCGGGGACTTCCGGATCTACGTGGACCTGGCACTGGACCACGGCTGGAAGACCATCCGGGAAGGCGTGGCGGAGTTCCACATGATCGACATGGACCTGGACGTCATCCGGTCCACGACACACGGCGTGTTCATCGACGACGAAGACGAGTTCGAAGAACACCGGCTCTCCATGGGCTACCCGGAGCACACGGTGGCCGGGCTCCGCGCCGAAGCCGCGCGCCTCTATCAGGACGTACTCACACAACAGGAACCGTTCAACGGCACCGGCCCCGCCGGCACGAGCGCCGCATGGTTCGGAAAAGGACGGGCATGAGCGGGATCATCCGCAGCTACAAGCGTGACGAGGACGGCGTACTGCAGTTCCGTGAGGCCTGGTTCGACGAGGACTTCGGCCAGTTCGTCATCAACCACGGCACCGTGGGCCATCAGAGCAGCACGGACGCCACCGACGTCGACGACGAAGAGGCCGCGGAGGGGCTCCTGGCCGCCTTCGCTGCGCAGTGCGAGGAGGACGGCTACGCGGAACTGCCCGAATCCGAGCAGTACTGGCTCGTGGCCCAGTTCGCCCTGAAAAGCAAGGACGGCACCGAGCGGGACCGTTACCTGGAACGCAAAGCAAGCGGAGCCCTGCGCAGCGCCCTCGCCTGGCGCGGCCTCGGCACGGTGGAGCGTTCGGAGATCGGGAACTCGCGGCTGAACATCTTCTGCCTGTGCCCCGACGTGAACAAAGCCGTCAGCGCCATCAAGGTCTGCATTCGCGGCGAGGACCTGGACTTCACCAAGCTCAGCATCGCCGCCGCGCCGCACGGGGAACCGGAAGCATTCAAGCTCAAGCACTCGCCCAAAAACGTCACGGGCTTTACCCTCTAAGGACCACCATCCACGCTTGGAAGGGACGCCCCGTGGCATCCAAGAGCAACTGGCCAGGACACACGCCTTTGCCCAAAGGGATCTCGGCACCCGCCCGCCGGGCACTGGCCCACGAAGGCCTGGAAACCCTGGAGCAAATCGCGGAGCTGGGGGAGGAACGGGTGGCCGGGCTGCACGGCATGGGACCGAAGACCATGGCCCAGCTGCAGGACGCCATGGAAGACGCCGGAATCAGCTTCCCGTCCTGAGCTGGGCCCTCCGGTCCGCCCAAGCTGCACCCCGCCGCGCAGACTAGGCTGGGGACCATGACTGAATACCGCCGTCTTGGACATTCCGGATTGACCGTCTCCGTCGTCGGGCTGGGCTGCAATAACCTGGGCCGGGCGAACACCACCACCGAATCGCAGAAGGGCACGGACGCCGTCGTCCACGCGGCCTTGGACGCCGGGGTGACGCTGTTCGACGTCGCGGACACCTACGGCAAGGAACCCGGCCTCAGCGAAACCATGCTCGGCAAGGCACTCAAGGGCCGCCGGGACAACGCGATCGTGGCCACCAAGTTCGGCATGGACATGAAGGGCGCCAACGGCAATGACTTCGGCGCCCGCGGTTCGCGCCGCTACATCGTCCAGGCCGTCGAGGCGTCGCTGCGCCGGCTCAACACGGACTGGATCGACCTCTACCAGTTCCACACGCCGGACCCGCACACGCCGATCGAGGAAACCCTCTCGGCCCTGGATGAGCTCGTCCGCAGCGGCAAGGTCCGCTACATCGGCCATTCCAACCGCGCGGGCTGGCAGATCGCCCAGGCCGAGTATGTTGCGCGGATGAGCGGGGGTGCCCGCTTCATCTCCACCCAGAACCACTACAACCTGCTGGACCGCCGCGCCGAACTGGAAGTCCTGCCGGCGGCCGAGGCCCTGGGCCTGGGCGTGCTGCCCTACTTCCCGCTGGCCAACGGCCTGCTGACGGGCAAGTACGCCCCCGGCGAGGCTCCGAAGGGTTCGCGCCTCAGCCACACCCGCACCAACATGGTGCACGACGCCGACTGGGAGCAGTTGGCCCGCTTCAGCCAGTTCGCCAAGGAGCGCGGCCTGAACGAACTGCAGCTGGCCTTCTCCTGGCTCGCCGCGCAGCCGGCCGTGAGCAGCGTGATCGCCGGCGCCACCCGGCCGGAACAGATCGTGGAGAACGCCGACGCGGTGCGCTGGGTGCCCACCGCCGACGAACGCGCCGAACTGGATGAGATCTTCCCGCCGCAGCCGAAGGTCGCGCTCTTCTGATGCCGGAGCATGCGCCCCGGTCGGGCGATGCTCCCGGCCCTGAGCCTGTCAGCCTGCTGCTGGACTGCGACACGGGAATCGACGACGCCCTCGCCCTGGCCTACCTGTGCAGCCAGCCGCACGTGGAACTCGTGGCGGTGAGCAGCACCCCGGGCAACGTCGGTGCGGAGCAGGTGGCCCGCAACAACCTCGCGCTCCTCGAATTGTGCGGACGGCCGGACGTCCCCGTGGCCATCGGCGCCCGGGCGCCCCTGCAGATTCCCCTGGTGACCACGCCCGAAACCCACGGGCCGCAGGGCATCGGCTACGCCGAGCTGCCGGAACCGCAGGGCAGCGTCCACGCGCGCGACGCCGTCGACCTCTGGATCGAAGCGGCCCGGGCCCGGCCAGGGGAGCTGACCGCGCTCCTGACCGCACCGCTGACCAACTTCGCCCTCGCCATGCGTGCCGAGCCCCGGCTCCCGGAGCTGCTGCGCGGCGTCGTGATCATGGGCGGCAGCTACTACTACCAGGGCAACACCACGCCCACCGCCGAATGGAACACCCACGTGGACCCGCACGCCGCCGCGGAGGTGTTCGCCGCGTTCTCCGGGCTGCCCGAGGACAGGCTGCCCGTGGTGTGCGCCCTGGAGACCACCGAGCGGATCGAAATGCGCCCGGAGCACCTGGAATCCCTCGCCCGGGAGGCCGGATGCGAGGCGCCCGAACTCGTGCTGCCCGGCCAGCCGGAGGGGCAGCGCAGCACCGCGTCGAAGCCGCTGGTCCGGCACTTGAGCGACATGCTGCGCTTCTACTTCGAGTTCCACCGCGCCTACGACCAGGGCTACATCGCCCATGTGCACGACTACTTCGCCGCGTCCGTGGCGGCCGGAACCGTCCGGTACGAAACGCGGACCGCCACGGTGCACGTCGAGACAGCGGCCCGGCGGCTGTTCGGCACCACCGTGGCAGACTACCGCGGCCTCTGGGGTGAGGCACCGAACGCCCGGATCGTCTCGGAAAACCACCCCGAAGAGGCCTTCGCCGAACTGATCCGCTCGCTCGGCGCGCTGGCCCGGGGAATCCATGGCTAGGATGGTTCCAGCGCCGAGGTGACATAGGCGGAACGCGTGCACAGCCCACACCAAGGAACCAGCAAGGAACCACCATGGCATCCCCGTCACCGCAGCAGCCGTCCCTCCTCCTGCCCGAAGCACCCAAGCGCCGGCGCCTCCTCGAAATCCTCGGCGCTGCCTCGATCATCGTGACGTACGTGGTGCTGGTGCTCACGCAGCCCGCCGACATCGCCGCCGGCCCCGGAAGCCTGGCTGCCCTCGCCGCCCTGGGCGGGTTCCTGCTTGGCGCGGTGCTCCTGGTAGTCGCGGTCCTTCCCACACTGCCCACCTCCACCGTGGTGCTCATCCCGATCGCCATGGTCCTGAACATCGTGCTGGGCCAGTTCGTGGGCAGCACCCTGGTGCCGTTCTACCTGGACGCGATCGGCACGGTGCTGGTGGCGGTCCTCGCGGGCCCGGCCGCCGGTGCTGCCACCGGAGCCCTGAGCTCCATCGTCTGGTCCCTGTTCAACCCCACGGTGCTGCCGTTCGCGGCCGGCGCCGCCCTGATCGGCTGGCTGGCCGGCGGTGCCGCACGTGCGGGCGTGTTCCGCCGCTTCTACCTGGTGCCGTTCGCCGGCTTCCTCGCCGGCGTGCTGGGCGGGGTGGTGTCCGCACCGATCGCCGCATTCGTGTTCGGCGGCACGTCCGGCCTGGCCACCGGCGCCATTGTGTCCGCCTTCCGCGCGATGGGTGACTCGCTGCTTGCCGCCATCACCAAGCAGGCGCTCATCTCCGACCCCGCGGACAAGGCCATCGTCTTTACCGTGGCCGCGCTCCTGGTGTACGCCCTGCCGCGCCGCACTTCCTTCCAGTTCCCCTTCGTCCGCCGCTACCGGGTGCTGGCGGGCCGCGCGCCTGAGGGCCGGGAGCCCGCAGCCAAGGCATGAGCCGCGGCACGCTGTCGCTGGAGCGCCTGAACCCCCTGACCACACTCGCCGTCGCCGCCGCCGTCGCGGTCATCACGACGGCGGCAGGCCACTGGGCCTTTTCCCTTGCCGTCCTCGCCGGGCTTGTTGGCCTGACGTTGCGGCAAGCGCGGGCCGCCGTAGTGCTGCGCGCCGCGGCGGCCATCCTGCTGCCGTTCTGGGCGGCCCTGCTGCTGGTGCACGGTCTGTTCTTCCCCGAAGGCCGTACAGTGCTGGCAGTGTTCGGCCCGGCCGCCGTCACCCGCGAAGGCTTGCTTTTCGCCCTCGACGCCGGCCTGCGCACCGGCGTATTCGTCGTGGCGTTCCTGCTGTTTTCCTTCACCATCCGGGTTCCGGAATTGCTCACGGTCCTGTCGGCCCGCGGTCTGCCGCCCCGCCTTGGCTTCGTCGTCGTGTCGGCGCTGACGCTGCTGCCCGCGGCTGCGCAGCGGATCCGCCGCATCCGGGCCGCCCAGGAAGCCCGGGGACTCGTGATCGGCAGGAGCCTGGCTTCCCGGCTCCTGGCCGCCCGCCTTCAGGCCGTGCCACTGGTGCTGTCCCTCGTCCACGAGTCAGGGGAACGTGCCCAGGCCCTCGACGCCCGGGGCTTCTCCGGCCGGCAGCCGCACACGAGCCTCCGGACGGTGCCCGATTCCGCCCGCCAGCGTGCGGCCCGGCTTGTGCTGCTGGTGCTGTGCCTCCTCGCGGTGACCGGCCGGGTGGCTGCGGCCCTGCTGGGCGGACGCGCATGAACGTCGGGCCGCTCCTCGCGGCACACGTGGAGTCGTTCCGCTTCCACGGCGCAGACGCCCCGGTGCTCCGCGACATCAGCATGACCGTGGCCGCCGGTAGCCTGACGGCGGTGCTCGGCGGCTCCGGCAGCGGAAAGAGCACCCTCGCCAGGATCCTCGCGGCCTGGCTGCCAGGGCATCACGGCGGCGAACTCCGCGGCCGGCTCGAACTCGGAGCCGCCGGTTCCGGCAGCCGCATCGACTTCAGCGGCGGCAGCGACGACCCCCGGATCGACCCCGCGGCCTGGGCCGCACACGTGGCCTACGTGCCGCAGGACGCCGCGGCCATGCTCTCCACAGTCCGGGACACCGTAGCCGGCGAACTGGCCTTCGGGCTGGAAAACCTCGGTGTCCCGGCCGAGGAAATGCGGCGCCGGATCGCCGATACCGCCGGACTCACGGGGCTCGAGGAACTGCTGGAACGCGACCCCGCCACGCTCTCCGGCGGTGAACTCCGCCGCCTGGCTATCGGCTGCGCCGTCATCGGCCGGCCCTCCGTGCTGCTCCTCGACGAACCGTTCGCGTCCCTGGACGGCGCGGGTGCCCGGACAGTGGAGGACCTGCTGCGTCGCCTTGCAGGCGAGGGAACCGCCGTGGTGGTGTTCAGTTCGACGGCGGACGCCCTGTGCCGCAGCGCTTCGCACTGGACGGTGCTGGGCAATACGGTGCTGGGCGGCGGGGAGCACGACGGCGGCCGGCAGCTTGCCGCCGGGAGTCCCGACAGCCTGTTGGTCGCCGGCCCTTCAGAGAGCGATGCCCTGGCGCGTTCCGGCGTCGTGGTCCCCGGGACTGCGCTACCGGTCCCCGTGCGCACATCCGTCCTCGCCGATGCTGCTCCCGTCCTGGAACTGCGCGACGTCCGCTTCGGCTACAACGGAGCCGGCGATGGACCCGCGGCGCCCGGGACGGAAACCCTCCGCGGAGTGGACCTGGCGCTCCAGCCGGGGGAGGTGCTGGCCATTACGGGCCCGAACGGCAGCGGCAAGTCGACCCTGCTGCGCCAGCTGAACGGCCTGCTCCGCCCCGGCTCCGGAACCGTTCTGCTCAGGGGTGCACCCACGGACGGAACACCGGCCGGCGAGCTGGCCGCCGACGTCGGGCTGCTGTTCCAGGACCCCCGCTTGCAGCTCTTCGAACGGACGGCTTTACGGGAAGTGGCCTTCGGGCTGGGCGGGAAACGCCGCCTGTTCCGGCGGACCGCAGATGAGGCTGAGGTGCGGGAACGCGCGCTCGCCGCGCTGGCCGCCGTCGGCCTGGAAGCGCATGCCGGGACGCACCCGCTGGAGCTGCCGGCATCGTCCCGACGCCTGCTGGCCTTGGCCACGGTGATCGCGCGCGAGCCGGCGGTGCTGGCCCTGGACGAGCCGACCGTCGGCCTGGACAGGCGCGGCCTGGAGGTCCTGGACACGGCCATGGCGGACGCCGCGGCCCGCGGCGCCGCCGTCGTGATGGTCACCCACGACCTCGGCTATGCCCGCACCCGCGCGGACCGGATTCTCCGGCTCGACAGCGGAGTGCTCGCGTCGGTGGAATAGCAGCCAACACAGCCGGAAGGGCGGCAGCGGAGGGTGTTCCACTGCCGCCCTTCCGGGACCAGCATTCCGGATTGTGCCCGGAAGTTGAGGGAGCCGCCTAGGAAGCGGCAGGCGCCGACGCGACTCCCGGGATCAGGAAGCGTTTGCCGTTGACCCGTTCGGAGGCGCCGGTGCGGTCCAGGTACGGGGTGATCCCGCCCAGGAACATCGGCCAGCCCGCACCGAGGATGACGCAAAGATCGATGTCCTCCGGCCCGGCCACCACACCCTCCTGGAGCATGAGGCCGATTTCCTCGGCCAGCGCATCCTGGGTGCGGCGGAGCACCTCTTCCGCGGTGGACGGCGCATTGCCGAAGGACATCAGGGACAGCGTGTCCTCGGGGATCACCCGGGAACCGTCCGGCCCCTCGACCCAGAGGGTTTTCACTCCGTTGTCGATCAGCTTCTGCAGGTTGTGCGACACCGCGAAACGCTCGCCGAACGCGGCGTGCAGGGACTCCTGCACATGCTGTGCCACCGGCAGGCCCACCATCGCTGCCAGCGTGAACGGGGACATCGGCAGGCCCATCGGCCGCAGGGCGTTGTCGGCGACCTCGGCAGGCGTGCCTTCGTCGAACGCCGCGATCACTTCGCCCATGAGGCGCAGCAGGATGCGGTTCACCACGAAGGCGGCGGCGTCCTTAACCAGCACGGCCGTCTTCTTCAAACCCTTGGCTAGCTCGAAGGCGGTGGCGAGCACGGCGTCGTCGGTCTGCGGTGCCCGGACGATTTCCAGCAGCGGCATCACGGCCACCGGGTTGAAGAAATGGAAACCCACCAGCCGTTCGGGGTGCCGGAGGCCCTCGGCCATGGCCGTCACCGACAGGGAGGAGGTGTTTGTGGCCAAGATGCACTCGGCGGAGACGATCTCCTCCACCTCGGCGAAGACCTGCTTCTTGACGTTGAGTTCCTCGAAGACGGCCTCGATCACGAAGTCGGCGTCGGCGAAGGCCTCCTTGGACACCGAGCCGCTGACCAGCGCCTTGGTGCGGTTGGCCGCGTCCTGGCTGATGCGATTCTTGGCCAGCAGCTTGTCCACCTCGGCGTGGACGTAGGCCACGCCCTTGTCCACGCGTTCCTGGTCGATGTCCGTCAGCACCACGGGGACCTTGAGCTGGCGGGCGAACAGCAGCGCCAGCTGGCCCGCCATCAGGCCCGCACCAACGACGCCGACCTTGCTGACCGGACGGGCAAGCTTGCGGTCCGGTGCGCCGGCCGGGCGCTTGGATCGCTTCTGCACGAGGTCCAGGAAGGCGTAGACGGTGGAGCGGAACTCGTCCGTCTGCATCAGATCGGCGAGGGTGTCGCATTCCAGGGCCGCGGACTCCGCCTGGCTGAGCGTGCGGTTGGCTTCCACGATGTCCAGCACCTTCGCCGGGGCCGGAGAAGCGTTGGAGGTCTTGGCTTCCACGAATTCCCGGCCGCCTGCCACGGCGGCCGCCCAGCGTTCCGCGACGGCGGGGTCGGCCGGATCAACGGCGTTGCGGCGCTCCGGGACGGTGTCACCGGCGATGACCTGGGCGGCCCAGGCGATGGACTGTTCCAGGAAATCCGCGGGTTCGAACATCGCGTCGGCGATGCCCAGCTCGAAGGCCTGCGGTCCGCTGAGGGTGCGGTTGTTGCTGAGCGGGTTTTCGATCATCACCCGGACGGCGTTTTCCGGGCCGATGAGGCGCGGCAGCAGGTACACGCCGCCCCAGCCTGGAACCAGGCCGAGGAGCGCTTCGGGCAGGGCCAGGGCACCGGCGCCTGTGGAGACGGTGCGGTAGCTGGACTGCAGGGCGATTTCCAGGCCGCCGCCGAGGGCCAGGCCGTTGATGAAAGCGAAGCTCGGCACGCCGAGGGAAGCCAAGGTGCCGTAGACCTCATGGCCCAGCTGTGCCATCCAGAGGCCGTGCTCGCGTTCGCGCAGGTTCTTGACCGCGGACAGGTCGGCGCCGGCCACCAGGAAGTACGGCTTGCCGGTCACCCCGACACCGGCGATTTCGCCGCGCGCAGCCCGCTCCTTCAGGCCCTCCAGCACGGTGCCGAGTTCCACGAGGGTGTTCGGGCCGAGCGTGGTGGGCTTGCTGTGGTCGAGGTCGTTGTCCAGGGTGATAAGGGCGAAAGTGCCCGCGCTGGCCTTGCCGCCGACGGCCGGCAGCACGATGTCCTGGACGTAGGAGTGGGTGACCGTTTCGTCGGGGAAGAGATCTGCCAGTTTCCGGAAATCTGCGGCGCTCATGCGGCGGCTCCCTTGCTGTCGGTGCTGCTGGTATCTGTGGTGCCGGACGTGGTGGCAGTGTAGCCTCCGTAGTTGGCGTGGTGCGGGTTCTCCCAGATGACCGTGGCGCCCATGCCCAGGCCGATGCACATGGCGGTCATGCCATAACGCACCGTGGGATCCTCTTCGAACTGCCGGGCCAGCTGGTTCATCAGGCGTACGCCCGAGGACGCGAGCGGATGCCCGACGGCGATCGCCCCGCCGTAGCGGTTGATCCGGGGGTCGTCGTCGGCGATGCCGAAGTGGTCCAGGAAGCTGAGCACCTGCACGGCGAAGGCTTCGTTGATTTCGAACAGTCCGATGTCCTCGATCGACAGGCCTGCGTTCCGCAGTGCCTTTTCGGTGGCGGGAACCGGACCGATGCCCATGACCTCGGGCTCGACGCCGGCGAACGCGTAGGCGACCAGGCGCATCTTGACGCTGAGGCCGAGTTCCTCGGCGGTGTCGGAGGAGGCGAGGAGGGCCGCCGTCGCGCCGTCGTTCAGGCCGGCGGCATTGCCCGCGGTGACGCGGCCGTGCGGACGGAAGGGCGTGCGGAGTTCCGCGAGGTCGGCCACGGTGGTTCCCGGTCGGGGCGGCTCGTCCGCGGTGTGCAGGGCCCAGCCCGCGCCGGGCTTCTTCGCGGCTACGGGTACCAGGTCGGGCTGGATCTGTTCCTTGGCGTAGGCTGCGGCGAGCTTGGCCTGGGACGCAGCGGCGTAGGCGTCCGCGCGTTCCTTGGTGATGGCGGGGAAACGGTCGTGCAGGTTTTCGGCCGTGTTGCCCATGTTCAGGGCGGCCGGATCCACGAGCCGTTCGGACATGAAGCGCGGGTTCGGGTCGGCTCCGGCGCCCATCGGGTGGTTGCCCATGTGTTCCACTCCGCCGGCGATCACGACGTCGTAGGCGCCGAAACCGATACCGCTCGCCGTCGTCGTCACCGCGGTCATGGCGCCTGCGCACATGCGGTCGATCGCGAAGCCGGGAACGGTGCGGGGGAGCCCGGCCAGCAGTGCCGCGGTGCGGCCGATGGTTAGGCCTTGGTCGCCGGTCTGGGTGGTGGCCGCGATGGCCACCTCATCGACGCGTCCGGCGGGCAGGGAGGGGTTGCGGCGCATCAGTTCCCGGATGCACTTGACCACGAGGTCGTCGGCGCGGGTGCCGGCGTAGATGCCCTTCTCCCCGGCCTTGCCGAACGGCGTGCGCACTCCGTCCACGAAGACGACGTCCCGGACCGTGCGTTGCTGTGTGTTCCCGCTGGGGCTCATGTGTACTCCTCTTCGAGACATGGATCTTCTTCAGGCTGGGATGTCGAGACCATGTTACTCACCAGTAACTTATCGGGCAAGGCTGCCCAGCCGGGGAACGGAAATCCCCCATGCGGGGGAGTGCATGCACCCGTCGCGGGGATCAGGCACGCGCGCTCCGGCGGGAGGGTTGAAGCATGACAACACACCACGGCAACACAAGGAATCAAGCAACCACGCTGCCCGCAGCCGCTCCTGCCGGCAAGGGTCTGGGCAGGTTGGCATCCGTGACGGCTGTCCTCGCCGCACTCTACGCGTTCGCGGGCATCATCACCGGATTGTCCGGCCGCTCGTTTCCCGTCGGCGACGGCGACCGCTATTCGGTGGCCCTGCTCCATCAGGTGCCGAACGCACTCCTGGGCTGGGGACTGACAGTGCTCGCCGGACTGGCGGTCGTGATCGCCACGGCCTGTGCATTCAGTGCCAGGCGGGACCAGGCCGTGCCGGGCCTCAGGGCCGCGGCGACGGTGATGGCGGCGCTTATGGGCCTCGCAGCGTTGGTGCTGGTGGGGGATGCTCGTCTCCTCTCGGTGCTTGGCTACATCCCGGTGATCATCGCGAAGGCCTCCTACGATCCGCAGATCCAGCAGGCCTTGCCCAGGCTCCTGGATCCCGCGCTGCTGAATCTCCTGGCGCTTGCCGCCGGCGCCGCGCTCTGGGGGGCACTGGCCGTGGCCGTGAACCGCCGGGCCCGGGAAGCCTGCGCGAAGTGCGGCCGCGGCGACAGGACAGCGAACGGTCCCTTCGGCGCCCGGGCAGCCGCCCGCTGGGGTCGCATCGCCGTGGCGGTGGCGGTGGTTGTTCCGCTGCTCTACGCCGTGACCCGGATCTGCTGGGCCTTAGGCTTTCCGCTCGGCGTGGAGCCCGGCATCCTGGACGAGATGAAGACGCAGGGCATGGACACCAGCGCACTGGGCCTGGGCGGCATGGCAGTCCTCGGGTCCGTGCTGACACTGGGTCTGGTGCAGCGCTGGGGTGAGGTCTTCCCCCGCTGGATTCCGGGCCTTGCAGGCAAACGGGTACCGATCCGCCTGGCGGTGGTGCCGGCCACCGTCGTGGCGATGGCGATCTTTCCGGCCTCCGTCACGATGTTCATGCTGGCCGGACAGCCCTCGGAAGGAACCATCCCCGGTTTCAGCCTCAGTAACTGGGCGCCAGTGGGGCCGGGTTTCCTGTGGCCACTTTGGGGTGTGGCCCTCGGGGCTGCCACCCTGGCGTACTGGTTGCGGCGGCGCGGTGCGTGTGCCACGTGCCACCGCGTGGGCTGATGGGGAACAATGTTGGGCGTGGGCCACATTAGCTCGAACAACATCAGCCCGGTGCCCGCCGGCTTGAGCAGGGCACGGTTGTCCGCGGTGACGCGGACGGCCGTGTTCCTCATGATCGGCGGGCTGCTCGCCGTACCGTACGCCGCCGTCGCCCTCTGGATCATGCAATTGTGGCGGTTTGCCGCCGCTAATCCGCTCGCCGTTCCCAGTGGGCTCCTCATCGGGGCCGGGCTGTTGGCCGTACCGTCCACGCTGAGCGTGATGCGCGCGCTGGAGCGGACCGCCGCCAACGAACTCCTCGGCACCGTGCTGGAAGAACCCGCCGGAACAACCCGGCTCGCCGACGTCGCCCGAGGTGCCCTCTGGTTCCTGGTGCACCTGTTGTCCGGTGCGCTCGCCGTCGCCGTCCTGGGGTTTGTGTTGCCCACACTCGCAGCCATCGCGTTCGCAGTCTTCGGTGGCGGCGGCATGGTGGGCCTTGCGCCGTTCACCGGCCAGTTGCTGCCCGGAGTCGGGACCGTGGAAGCGGCATGGCTCCTGACAGCGGCGGGCCTGGGCGCGCTGGCGCTGCTGTTCGGGGTCGCGAGCCAGTTGCGGGTCTGGGCCGTCCTGCTCCTCGGGCCCTCCGAACAGGCGAAACTCGCCATCGCCGAACGGCACGCCCGCGAGCTCGCCCGGCGGAACGGGCTGGCCAGGGAACTCCATGATTCGATCGGGCATGCCCTGACCGTTACCACTTTGCAGGCGGCGGCCGCCCGCAGGCTGCTAGCCACCGAGCCGGACAAAGCAGCGGACTCCATGGCGGCCGTGGAAGAGGCGGGCCGGGCCGCCTTGGAGGAACTGGATTGCGTGCTCGGGATCCTGCGGGCACCCGCCGGCGGCCCGGCCGACTTGCCGGCACGCCTTGAAGAACTCGTCGCGCGGCAAAGTTCCCTGGGCTCGCCCGCCGAACTGCGGCTCTCCGGCGACCCGGCGGCAGTGCCGGAGGCGGTGGCTGCCGAGCTCTACCGCATGGTCCAGGAAGGCCTGAGCAACGCGGCCAAGCATGCGCCGGAGGCTAGGTGCACCGTGGCGCTCGAGGTACGTGGCAGCTGTGCCGCCGGTTCAGTGTCGTTGCGCCTGAGGAACCGGATTCCGACGGCGCAGCAAGTCCCTGCGGGCGGCCGGCCGCTGCCGCGCACCGCCGGAGGCCGCGGGCTGACGGGACTGGCGGAACGGGCGGTCCTCCTGGGCGGCACCTTCGACGCCGGGGAATGCGGTGGCATATGGCAGCTCACGGCCGAACTGCCTTGGGGAGGCGGAAAACGATGATCAGGCTGTTGCTTGTGGACGACGAACCGCTGGTACGGTCCGGGCTGCGCGCGATCCTCGATGGCGAACCGGGCCTGGAGGTGGTGGGCGAAGCGGGGGACGGGGCGGAGGTGCCGGCCCTCGCCGCCCGGCTGCGGCCCGACGTCGTCCTGATGGACGTCCGCATGCCCGGCATCGACGGAATCCAAGCCACGCGCCTCTTGCTGGAAGGGAACCGTCCGGTCCCGCCCGACGGAGACCACCCTGCGCGGCTGAAGGTGCTGGTACTGACCACCTTCGGCAGCGACGACTACGTGTACGAGGCGCTGCGCTGCGGCGCGGCCGGCTTCCTGCTCAAGCGGTCCCGGCCGGAGGAAATCATCCAGGCCGTGCGGACCGTGGCTTCCGGGGACAGCGTGGTTTTCCCGGAAGCCGTCCGGCAACTTACGGTTCCCGGCCACGACCGGGCCGCGACGAATCGGCTCGCTGCCCTGAGCGGCCGGGAGCAGGATGTGCTCGCCGAACTCGCCGCCGGATGGAACAACGCCGAAATCGCCTCGGCCCTCTACCTCAGCCCCGAAACGGTCAAGAGCCATGTGGCCTCGCTGCTGGCAAAGCTGCAGGTACGAGACCGCACCCAGGCCGTGATCATGGCGTACGAGACGGGCTTCATCAAGCCCGGGACAGGGCGCACCGGCAGCTAGCCGGCGGACTTGTCCTTGGCATCCTTCGGCGGCAACGGGGCCGGGTGCAGGCTCGCCTCGGCCAGGATCGGCGCTGTGATGGCGATCTGCCACTGCCGGGCGCCAAGTTCGCGCAGCTCCGCGGCGACAGTCTCCTCGGTGATGTCCGACGGCGGCCGCCACAGGACGCGGCGCAGGTAGTCCGGCGTGAGGAGGTTCTCCACCGGCAGCTTCAGCTCCTCGGCGGCCGCCTGCAGGCGCGGACGCGCGGTCGCGAGGCGGGCGGCGGCGTCGGGATCCCGGTCTGCCCACACGCGCGGCGGGGGCGGGGCGTTGGTGGGCAGGTGCAGCGGCGGGAGCTCGTCCAGGCCCCGGGCAATGGAAATGCAGCGCAGCCAGCGCGGAGCCTCGCGCTGGGCGGCGCGGCCGTGGAAGCCCTTGGTGGCGAGCAGTTGCGGAACGGTGGAGGGCAGCGACTTGGCGGCCGCCACGAGTGCGGAGTCCGGGATGAGCCGGCCCGGTGCGACGTCCCGCTTGCGTGCCAGCTGGTCCCGTTCCAGCCACAGTTCCCGGACGGCGGCGAGCTGGCGGCGGTCCCTGATCTGGTGCAGCCCGGAGGTTTTGCGCCACGGGTCCACCCGTGGTGCGGGGATGCCGTTGGCCAGGATCCCGGCGAACTCCTGCTCCGCGAACTCCAGCTTGCCGTCCGCTTCGAGCAGTTCGATGAGTTCCTCGCGCAGTTCGGCGAGGACTTCGACGTCGAGGGCAGCGTAGCGCAGCCAGGGTTCCGGCAGCGGCCGGGTGGACCAGTCCGCCGCCGAGTGTTCCTTCGCCAGGCCGAAGCCCAGGAGCTGTTCGATGACGGCGGCCAGGCCCACGCGGGGCAGTCCGGCCAGGCGTGCGGCGAGTTCGGTGTCGAAGAGCTTGTCCGGCCACATGCCCAGTTCGGCCAGGCAGGGCAGGTCCTGCGTGGAGGCGTGGAGGATCCATTCGACGCCGGACAGGGCCTCGTTGACGATCTTCAGGTCGTCGAAGGGTTCGGGATCGATCAGCCAGGTGCCGGCGCCTTCGCGCCGGATCTGCACGAGGAACGCGCGCTGGCCGTAGCGGAATCCGGAGGCGCGTTCGGCGTCGACGCCGGCGGGACCGGTGCCGCCGGCGATCGCGGCGGCGCAGCGTTCCAGGCCGGCAGGGGTGTCGATGACGAGGGGTACGCCCTCGCGCGGGGCATCGAGGTCGATGACCTCGGGGACAGGATGGTCGAAGCCTTCCACGGTGATGTGTGGGGCGGGTTCAGCAGCCGGGCCGCCGGCTGTGTTGGGTTCCAGGTTTTCAGGACTCATGGTGCCTTACAGTCTAGCGATTCGGCCGGGGGATGGACGCCGCCGTCGCGGCGCAGACGTGCCCGCCGGCACTCAGGTCAGCCGCCGGGCTGGAAGCGGGGTGACCCCGGGTGGCAGGGGCGGGAGGCCGGCGAAGGTGCACACCATGTCGGACCAGGCTTCGAGGTGGGCCTGGGCGTCCGAGGTGGCCGGGGTCCATGAGGCCCGCAGTTCGATGTCGATGGTGTCCGGCCGGCCGGCCAGGGTGCCGAAGCTCTCCGAGAGGATCCTGGTTGCCGTGCCGCCGGCCGCGCGGTATTTGGCGCCATGGTTCTCCAGCGCTTCGACCAGCCAGGTCCAGGCCACCGAGCCCAGCATCGCGTCGTTGCCCATGTCGGCCTCCAGCTGGGCCCGGATATAGGTCACGATCCGGAACTCGCCGTCCCACACCGCGGAGCCGTCCGGATCATGGAGCAGGATGAAGCGGCCCGTGGCAAGTTCGTTGTCCTCGTCATCGTCCCTGGACGCAGGGTTGTCCGCCGCGAATGCCAGTGCTGCCGGGCCGTGGACGGGCAGCTGGCGGCGGGCAGGGGCGTGGCTGAACACCTCTGCGCCCATGGCGACGGCGTAGGGGGCAAGGCGCGTGGGAGCCGGGATTTCGCCGAGCTTCAGCTCGGGCCGGCACTGTGCCTTCCGGAGTGTTCCCAAGGCGTGAAGAAAGTCCTCAGGAAGCTGTGATAGAGCATTCACCTTGGCAGGTTATGTGTCCGGGGCGGCGAAATCAGGGAGGCACGCCGCCCCGGCCAGGGGCGGCGTGACACAGGGGCACGGTGGCCCAAGGGGCTACTGAGCAGCCAGTTCGTGTTTGATCGCGGCAACGAAGGCATCAATGTCGGCCTCGCTCGTGTCGAAGGAGCACATCCAGCGGACCTCCCGCGCGGCTTCGTTCCAGTCGTAGAACTTGAACGAATTCCGGAGCCGGTCAGCCACACCCGGGGGCAGGATCGCGAACACGCCGTTCGACTGGGTCGCCTGGGTGGGCTCGACGCCGTCGATCCCGTCCACCGCGGCGCGCAGGCGGGTGGCCATGTCGTTCGCGTGTCCGGCCGAGCGCAGCCACAGCCCGTCTTCCAGCAGGGCGATGAACTGGGCGGAGATGAAGCGCATCTTCGAGGCCAGCTGCATGTCCATCTTGCGCAGGTACTTCAGGCCGTGGGCGGCCTCGGGGTTGAGGGCGACCACAAGTTCGCCGAAGAGCAGCCCGTTCTTGGTGCCGCCGAAGGAGAGGATGTCCACGCCGGCGTCGCGCGTGAAGGTGCGCAGCGGAACGCCGAGGTGGGCGGCGGCGTTGGCCAGCCGGGCGCCGTCCATGTGCAGCTTCATGCCGCGGGCATGGGCGTGGTCGGCAATGGCCTTGACTTCCTCGGGCTTGTAGCAGGTGCCCAGTTCGGTGGTCTGCGTGATCGACACTGCCAGGGGCTGCGCGCGGTGCTCGTCGCCCCAGCCCCAGGCTTCGCGGTCGATCAGTTCCGGCGTCAGCTTGCCGTCCGTGGTCGGGACCTGCAGCAGCTTCATGCCGCCGATCCGTTCCGGTGCGCCGTTCTCGTCCACGTTGATGTGGGCCGTACTGGCGCAGACCACGGCGCCCCAGCGCGGCAGCAGGGACTGCAGGGCGACGACGTTCGCTCCGGTGCCGTTGAAGACCGGGTAGCATTCGGCGCCCTCGCCGAAGAGCTCCTGGATGAGCCCCTCCAGCTTGTGGGTGTACTCGTCGTCGCCGTAGGCCACCTGGTGCCCGCCGTTGGCGGCGGCCAGCGCTGCCAGGACCTCCGGGTGCACGCCGGAGTAGTTGTCGGACGCGAAGCCCCGGACCTCGGGATCGTGGATCCGTCCGGCCAGGGTTTCCGCGGACTGCTGCAGGGCAGTTGTCATGGGTTCGTTCACTCTTTCAGTCTAAGGAGGGGCGGCTGCTGCGGGCCGCTCCGAGGGCGCGGGTGAGCGCCGGGGGAGCCGTCTCATCAAACCAGCGTCAGGACCAGCGTCAGGGAACCAGCCGGATGCGCTGGCCGTTCACTTCCGCTGCCGGCTGTTTGAACAGCCCGACGGCGGCCGCGGCCAGTTCCTCCACGTCCGTGTACCCGGGGAACTTCCGTTCGGGGTGGGCCTGCCGCATGCCGGCGTCCAGGAGCGCCTTGACGACGAAGACGACGGCGGCACTGTGCTGCTCGACAGGATCGGACTTCGCGCCGGATTGCTCGCGCCGGAAACCGTCGGCGACGGCGAACGTCCAGGCTTCCGCGGCGGCCTTGGCCGCAGCGTACGTGGCCGCAGCCGCGGTCGGTGCGGTGACCGCCGTCGAGCTGACGATGGCCAGGCGCCCGGCGGGGGAGTCCGCGAGGTCGCGGTAGAAGACCCGGGAGACGTTCCGGAGCGTAGTCAGGGCGCCGGTGGACAGGACGTCCCAGTCCCCGTCCGGCTGGTCTTCGATGCCCGTGGCACCGCGCCAGCCGCCCACCAGGTGGATGACGCCGTCCACGGGGCCCGCGGCGGCGCGGACCTCGTCGGCGAGTTCCTGCACGGCGTCAAGGCTGGTCAGATCGCAGACCAGGGGCGTGACGCCGTCGCCGGCTTCTTCGGCCGCGGCGGCGATGCGGCCGCGGTCCGAACCGACGGTGAAGACCCGGTGCCCGTCAAGGGCAAGGGCCCGGGCGGCAGCAACGCCGGAAGCGCTGCTGCCGCCCGTGACCAGCACGGTGAGGGAAGGCATCAGGCCGCCGTCGATCCCGTGATGCCGGTGGTGGACTCGATGACAGGGCGCATCTTCTTCTCCAATGCCTCGTAGAACATGGACAGCGGGAATTCGTCGTCCATGACCTGATCGGTCAGCTCGCGCGGTGCGCCAGTCAGCGGCAGTGCGTCGGGGCCCTTGGCCCAGACCGAAGCGGGGTTGGGGGTAACGGTACCGGAAATCAGCTGGTAGGCGGCCAGCCAGTGCGCGGTCTTCGGGCGGTCGATGGAGCGCCAGTACAGTTCTTCGATGCGCTCGCCGAGTTCGACGACGACGTCGGCCACCTCGTCCCAGTCGATGCTGAGCTTGCTGTCGGTCCAGTGCAGCACGCGGTGCTGGTGCATCCAAGCGAACAGGAGCTGGCCGCCCAGGCCGTCGTAGTTGCGCACGCGGCTGCCGGTGATGGCGAAGCGGAAGATCCGGTCGAAGATGACCGCGTACTGAACCAGCTTCGCATGCTTGCGGGCGTCCTCGGAGGCGTCCTCGTCCTTCTCGATCTTCACGGACTCGCGGAAGGCGGTCAGGTCGCAACGGAGTTCTTCGAGGGAGTAGAGGAAGAACGGCATGCGCTGCTTGATCATGAACGGGTCGAAGGGGAGGTCGCCGCGCATGTGGGTGCGGTCGTGGATCAGGTCCCACATGACGAAGGTGCGCTGGGTGAGCTCCTGGTTGTCCAGCAGTTCGGCGGCGTCAGCGGGAAGGTCCAGAGAGGTGGTCTCTGCGGCGGCCTTCAGGACCCGGCGGAAGCGGGCGGCTTCGCGGTCGGCGAAGATGGCGCCCCAGGTGAAGGTGGGGGTTTCGCGGACGGCGACGGTCTCGGGGAAGAGCACGGCGGAGTTGGTGTCGTAGCCCGGGGTGAAGTCGATGAAGCGGATCGGGACGAAGAGCTTGTTGGAGTAGTCGCCGGCTTCGAGGCCGCCGATGAATTCGGGCCAGATGACCTCGATCAGCACGGCCTCGACGAGGCGGCTGGTGCTGCCGTTCTGGGTGTACATCGGGAAGACGACCAGGTGCTGCAGGCCGTCCACACGCTGCTCCTGCGGCTGGAAGGCCAGCAGGGAGTCCAGGAAGTCCGGCACGCCGAAGCCGGCGTCGCTCCAGCGGGCGAAGTCCTTGACGAGCAGGTCGAGGTACAGGGCGTCGTGCGGGAAAGCCGGGGCGAGTTCCTCGACGGCGGCAATGATGGCGGCGACGTGCCCGCGGGCAGCCTCGTGGTCGGTGGCCTCGGGGACGGAACCGTCCTTGACCTGCAGGGCCTGCAGCGCGGTGGCTGCGGCCTTCAGGGTGCCCCAGGCGGGGTTCTCGGCGGTGATGCGGGTGCGCGGCGCCGTGGCGGTGGTGGTCATCGTTGACGTGCCTTTCCTCAGTGGTTTGTGTTCTGAGGCGAGCGTAGCAAGCGGACAGAGTTGCTAAGTCAAAAGTGCCATGAGCATAAGAAACTCTATTGCATGGGGGTCGGGAAAGGGCCGGGAGGTCCAGCCGTGGATCGGGCTGGACCTCCCGGCCCCGTCAGGATTCGTTTCAGGCCGGCGTTTCGACCAGCTTCAGGGAAACCGAGTTGATGCAGTAGCGCTGGTCCGTGGGCGTGCCGTAGCCCTCGCCTTCGAACACGTGGCCCAGATGGGAGTCGCAGTTCGCGCACCGGACCTCGACCCGTTCCATGCCCATGCTGCGGTCATGGAGGTAGCGCACGGTGCCCTCGGCCAGCGGCGCCCAGAAGGAGGGCCAGCCGCAGTGCGAGTCGAACTTCTCCTTGCTGGTGAAGAGTTCGGCGCCGCAGGCCCGGCACTGATAGACGCCGGCAGTGTGGGTGTCCCAGTACTCGCCCGTGTAGGGGCGCTCGGTGCCCGCCTGGCGCAGCACCCGGAATTCTTCCGGGGTGAGCTGCTCCCGCCATTCGGCGTCGCTCTTTTCCACACAGGCGCCCTTGTCCGGGACATCCTGGTGCGGCACCCCGGCCGTGAGGTCGGCGGTGTGGAAATACTTGCTGTTGTCTGCGGTGCTCATGATCTGCTCAACGCTCAGGAGTCGCCAATGAATCCCGAACCGGCGTACAGGTGCAGGACGGGAAGGCCCAGCTGGTCCTGCGCCTTGTTCGCCCAGTCCGTGTGGAAGGTGTCAGCGATGGCGTGGGGCCGGGTGACCACCACCGCCTGCGAGGCGTTCAAGGACTTGACCTTGGCCACCAGGCCGGCGACAGCACCGCCGTCGACGATTTCACCGCTCACCCCGGAGCCAAGCCCTTCCAAGGCCTCAAGCGAGGCAGCCAGGGCGCTCTGCGCACTGGCCCGTTCAGCCTCGGGGTCCGGTGCCTGCGAAAGTAATTCCCTGAAAGCTTTGGCTACCTCCAGCATGGAGAGGTTCTCCAGGAAATCGACCAGCAGATGGCGCTCGGTATTGGCCGGCACCAGCACCACGATGGGGGCATCGCTGCCGTCCACCAGTTTGGCGATGTTGACGCGGTCGTCGTGGCCGAGGGGTTCTTCGCTCAGAATGACGATTGGATCGCTCATGGCTACAGCGTAGACCCGGACTCGGCTGCGCGGCAGCGTTTGGCCCCTGATTCCGGCCGGGCGTTGCCCGATTCCGGCAATGTCGCTGCCGGGATGGACAATGGTGGAATGGCATTGACCTTGCGCCCGGCCCCCGCCGCCACCGGCCCCGCGGGAATGTCCGCCCGTGCGAGGTGGACCCTGATTGGAATCGCCGCCGGCGGTGGACTGGCCGCGCTCGTCGGCGCGGGCAGCTCGGCGCTGGCCGCCTACTTCGCCCGGCGCATCATCACCCCTGCCATGCGCAATGCCGACCAGGAGGTGCTCGCACTCGTCCGGAGCGACAATGGTCTACAGGTCATCATGGCGGCCACCGAAGACTCCACGTCCCACGGCACCTTCAGCCTCTTCTTCGACGGCGGTGCCGGCCACGCGCGGATCGGCAGGATCGTCTCCTACTCGCCCGCCGAACGGACCGTGCAGCGCGAAGTCGAAGAGGTCTACAGCGGCGACCTCTCGAGGGCGCACCGCGGCTGGTGGAGCGGGGCGGTTTACGCCTCGCCTGCGTCGCTCGGCCTGGCGGCCGAGGACGTGGAGATAGAGGTCGACGGCGGCAAGGCACCGGCCTGGCTAGTCCGGGCCGAAGGTGGAAGCACCGCCCGGGTCTGGGCGATAATGGTGCACGGCCGCGGGGCCACCCGGCTGGAAACCCTGCGGGCCCTCCCGGTGGCGCTTGGCCTTGGCCTGGACTGCCTGCTGATTTCCTACCGCAACGACGGCCTGGCACCGGCCGCGCCGGACGGCCGCTACGGCTTGGGATCCACGGAATGGCGCGATGTCGAAGCCGCCATCGAGTTCGCCCTGGAGCAGGGTGCCGAGGAAGTCGTGCTGTTCGGATGGTCGATGGGCGGGGCAATCAGCCTGCAGACCGCCGACCTTTCCCGCTACCGCCACCTCATCCGGGCGCTGGTGCTGGATGCCCCCGTCATCGACTGGGTAAACGTCCTGGCCCACCACGCAAAGTTGAACTCCATCCCTTATGCCGTGGGACGGTACGGCCAGCTGATGCTCGGCCACTCCCTGGGCCGCCGGCTCACCGGCCTGGCCGCGCCCCTCGATTTGCGGGCTATGGACTGGGACGCCCGGGCCGTGGAGCTGCGCACCCCCACGCTGTTGATCCACAGCGTCGATGACGACTACGTGCCGTACGGTCCGTCCGCGAGCCTGGCCGAACGGAATCCCGAAATGGTCACCTACGAACCGTTCCGCAAGGCCAGGCACACCAAGGAATGGAACGTGGACCGGGAGAAGTGGGAACGGCTGGTCAGGTCCTGGCTGGAGCCGCGGCTGGCGCCGCTTGCGCCGGAGCTCACGGGCGGCCGCTAGCTCCGGAACCGTTGGGGCTTGGGCCCGCTCACGCTCCGGCGATCGGCGCGACGCGTGCCTTCGTGAGCCGCACGAGGTCCGCCGGTGCGAGTTCGATGTCCAGTCCCCGCCGCCCGCCCGAAACCAGGACCGTGGGGAAACCCAGGGCCGATTCGTCCACCACGGTGGGCGAGGGCTGGCGCTGGCCCAGGGGAGAGATGCCGCCCAGGACATACCCGGTTCGACGCTCCGCCGCCTTCGGGTCGGCCATGGCCGCCTTCTTGGAACCCATGGCGGCGGCGATCGCCTTGAGGTCGAGGGTTCCGCTGACCGGGACGATCCCGACGGCGAGCTTGCCTTCGATGTCCACCATCAGGGTCTTGAAGACCCGGGAAGGGTCCACGCCGAGGACTTCCGCCGCCTCCAGCCCGTAACTTTCGGCCGCGGGATCGTGCGCGTACGGGTGCAGCGTGAACGGAACGCCGGCCGCAGCCAAGACGGCTGTGGCCGGCGTTCCGGTTGATGCTTGCTTTTTCGCCACGGGCGTCAGGAGTGCAGCCGGTCGGCGGCGGCCACCTTGCGCTTGATGCGGCCGAGCATGGCGGTCATGCCGCGCATCCGCAGGGGAGTGATCGCCCGGGTGAGGCCGAGCAGTTCGGGCATGTCATCGGGGACCGCGAGGATTTCGGACGCCGTGAGGCCGTCGAGCCCCTCGTGCAGCACGCCGGCGAAGCCGCGCGTGGTGGGCGCTTCCGGCGGAGCCTTGAAGAACAAGCGGTAGCCGAGGGTGCCGCCGTCGTTGCGTTCCTGCTCAATGGTCAGGAACAGCGGCGACTGGCACTCAACCACTTGCTCGAGGAGTTCCGGGTGGTCGAGCAGGCGCTCCGGCAGCTCGGGCAGGCCGCGGGAGAACTCCAGCAGCAGTTGCAGGCGTTCGGGCTCGCTCAGGGCCTGGAAATCATCGACAATTTCCGCCAGTGCGGCGGGCAGGGTATTGGTACTCATCACGTCCAGCTTACGCAGTCCGGACGGGGTTTCGCCCGTCCGGACCGGTAGTTCAGGGAAAGCGCCGGCTAGTGGACCAGCGCCGGAACGGAGCCGCGCTCGGCGCCCTTGACGATCGGGACGCGCACGGCGTTGCCCCATTCGGTCCAGGAACCGTCGTAGTTGCGCACGTTCTGGAAGCCGAGCAGGTACTTCAGGGCGAACCAGGTGTGGCTGGAACGCTCGCCGATGCGGCAGTAGGCCACCACTTCGTCGCCTTCCTGCAGGCCGGCTTCGCCGAGGTACAGGGCCTCGAGTTCTTCGCGGGTGCGGTAGCTGCCGTCTTCAGCGGCGGCGCGGGCCCACGGGATGGAGGCGGCGGTGGGGATGTGGCCGCCGCGCAGCGCGCCCTCTTCGGGGTAGGCGGGCATGTGCGTGCGCTGGCCGGTGTATTCCTCGGGGGAGCGGACGTCGATCAGCGGCTTGCCCAGATGCGCCAGGACGTCTTCCTTGTAGGCGCGGATCGGTGCGTCGTTGCGCTCGACGACGGGGTACTCGACCGGCGCCGGCTGCGGGACCTCGGTGGTCAGTTCGCGGCCTTCGGCGATCCACTTGTCGCGGCCGCCGTCCAGGAGGCGGACGTCCTCGTGGCCGAACAGGGTGAAGACCCAGAGGGCGTAGGCTGCCCACCAGTTGGACTTGTCGCCGTAGATCACCACGGTGCTGTCGCGGGAAATGCCCTTTGCAGCGGCCAAGGCGGCGAAGCCTGCGCCGTCCACGTAATCGCGGGTGACCTCATCGTTCAGGTCGGTGTGCCAGTCGATCTTCACTGCGCCGGGGATGTGGCCGGTCTCGTAGAGAAGGACGTCTTCGTCGGATTCGACAACAACGAGCGTGCCGTCATTGAGCGCTCCGCCTTCGAGGGCTGCGGCGAGCCATTCGGTGGAGACCAGGCGCTCCGGGTGCGCATACTTCGCGAACTTTTCGTTCTGTTCAACGGGGTAGGACATGGGTATGGCCTTTCACAGATGATGGACGGCGCCGGACCGGACGGCGGGGCATTCCTCTGCCCGGCTTGGAACCAACACTATCCATGCGCCTCCGGGAATGCTCCTGTGCGGTCACATGGTGAAACATGCACCGCGCACGCGAACGCCAATACTGTCCGGCAGGTGCCGGCGTCAAGAGGGGTCCGGGATTCCCGGTATTCTTGCTGAGGACTTATCCCGGAAGAACGGACCCCCTTGGTACAGATCGAACAGCTCGCCGCACGCACTCCCGCGGTCTCGGTGGACGAGATCCTGCAGGGGTTCCATCCCTCCCCGCGCTTCGGGGAAGTCTCCTTCGCGAGCTACCGTCCGGACCCCGCCCAGCCCAGCCAGGCGGCCGCCGTCAAGGCCCTGGAAAACTTTTCCGCAGGTGTCGGCAACGGCACCGGCGGCGGGCTCTTCTCGAAGTTCTTCGGCAAGAAGGAGACCGGACGCGCCGGCATCTACCTTGACGGCGGCTTCGGCGTCGGCAAGACGCACCTGCTGGCTTCCCTGTGGCACTCGGTGCCCGGACCGAAGGCCTTCGGGACGTTCGTCGAATACACGAATCTTGTGGGGGCGCTGTCCTTCCGCAAGACCGTGGAGGCGCTCAGCAACTACAAGCTGGTCTGCATCGACGAATTCGAGCTGGACGATCCCGGCGACACCGTGCTGATGTCCCGCCTCATGCGGGAACTGGCCGACGCCGGCGTGCGGCTCGCGGCGACCTCCAACACCCTGCCGGGTTCCCTCGGCGAGGGGCGCTTCGCCGCCGTCGACTTCCAGCGTGAAATTCAGGTCCTCGCGGACCAGTTCGAGGTGATCAGGATCGACGGCGAGGACTACCGCCACCGCGGCCTGCCGGCCGCCCCCGCCCCGCTGAAGACCGAGGACCTCAAGCGGCAGATGCACGCCGAATTCGACGGCCAGACGGTCGCCGTTGACGACTTCCGCCAGTTGGTGGACCACCTGGCCGGTGTGCACCCCAGCCGCTACCGCCAGCTGATCGCAGGGATCGACGGCGTGGTGTGGCGTGACGTCGAGACCATCACCGAGCAGGCCGTCGCGCTGCGTTTCGTGGTCCTTGCCGACCGGTTGTACGACAAGGACGTCCCGATCCTGGCCAGCGGCGTGCCGTTCGACAAGCTCTTCACCGAGGAAATGATGGGCGGCGGGTACATGAAAAAGTACTACCGCGCCGTTTCGCGCCTCACCGCCCTGGCCCGCGAGGGCCAGAACCACGAACCGTCGTAAGGCGCTCCGGTTCAGGATTTCCGTAGGGTCTGCCTGTCTTTGAGGACCCATCGGACCACAATCCCCGCCAGCAGGGCCCAGAACGCTGCCCCGATTCCGGCGACGCTCAGCCCGGAAGCGGCCAGCAGGAACGTCACGGAGGCTCCGATCCGCTCTTCCTCCACCGCCAGGGCCGAAGCGATCGCCGAGGCCATTGTCCCCAGCAGGGCGAGCCCTGCCACGGCCTCGAGCAGGCCTTGCGGCGCCGCAGCCACCACCGCAACCAGCGCGGCAGAGGATGCTGCCAGCAGCAGGTAGGCCAGGCCCGAGGTGAAGGCGGCAATCCACCGGCGGCCCCGGTCCGGGCCGGCTTCCTCCCCGGCGGCCAGCGCCGCGCTCAGTGCGGCCAGGTTGATGGCGTGGCCGCCGAACGGGGCCCCGAGTACCGTCCCCGCGCCGGTCACCAGCATCGAGGACCGCCAGGGAGTGGCGTAGCCGAAGGACTTCAGCACCGCCACGCCCGGGATGTTCTGTGATGCCATGGTCACGATGAACAGCGGCAGGGCCAGGCCGGCCACGGACTGCAGGGTGAACGCAGGCGTGGTCCATTGCAGTTCGGGCAGCAGGCGGTCCGCCGGAACGCTTCCGCCGTCCAGCCCGATGTAGAGCCCGATGACGGCCAGGGCGACCGCCAGGGATGCCGGAACGGACCAGCGCGGCGCCAGCTTCATCGTCAGCAACCAGCACAGGATCACCGGCGCCACCAGCAGGGGAGCGGAGCCGAGGGCCTTGAAGGGGGCCACGCACAGCGGCAGGAGGACACCGGCGAGCATCGCCTGGGCAAGCGCGGTGGGGATCCGCGCCATCAGCCGCCCCAGCGGCGGCACCAGTCCGGTGAGCGCGATCAATACTCCCGCGACCAAGAAGGCGCCGACGGCGGCCGGCCAGCCGCCGTCGGGCGTTCCGGCTCCCGCCAGCAGGGCCGCCCCCGGGGTGGACCAGGCGAGCGTCACCGGTACCTTCGAGCGCCAGGAGAGCCAGAGGACGCCGACGCCGAAGCAGAGGGTGAGTGCCAGCAGGCCGCTGGCCGCCTGCGCATTGCTGCCCCCCACGGCGCGCAGCCCCGCGAGGACCACGGCGAAGGAGGACGTAAAGCCGACGAGGGCCGTCACGACGCCGGCGGTCAATGGCATCGACCACTGGCGGGATGGCGGGGCTGGGGGTGCGGTGGCTTCGGCGGGCGCGGCGCTGGAATCCGGGGAGGGCATGATCTTCAACGGTACCCGAGGCGGATGCCTGGTCTTGCGCCGGACGGCCGGGCATTGGACGAGGCGTTCCTCAGCGGGGGGTTCGTTAAACGCCAAGGGCACCGGTGCCGCCTCCCGGCGGGACCGATGCCCCGTTGACGTAACTGTTACGGGCGCTCTTTACGGAGCTTCATCCGTGGCGGGAGCATCGCCGCTGGCGTTCTCCACGAATCCGGAAGCGGCGTCCTGGACTGCATCAACCTGCTCGGCGAACTTTCCACCGGTCTTGTCGTCGATGAAATCACCGGCCTTCTCGATGCCGTCCTTGATGGCTTCCTCGTTGCCACCAATGAGCTCTTGAGCTTTGCCCTTCAGATCGTCAATTAGTCCCACGGGCACCTCCCTTCCGTCGCGGAGCCAGTTCGCTCCTCCGTTCCCGAGCCTAGCCCGGGATTCCGGCCCTGCCAAGCATGGATTCGCAGGGCGTCAGGAGCCGCTGTCGAGCCTGGCCTGCTCCTGGTGCCGGGGGCTGTCCGGGTTCATCAGCGAATGCCGGCGGCCGTAGCCGAAGTAGATCGCCAGTCCGATGACCAGCCAGACGACGAACCGCAGCCAGGTGTCCCACGGCAGCTGCGTCATCAGGAAGCCCGAGGCAAGGACGCCGAAGGCCGGCACCAAAGGCATGAGCGGCAGGCGGAACGTGCGCGGGGCCCCGGGCTTCGTGTAGCGGAAGACGATCACGGCCACGCACACCACCACGAAAGCGGCCAGGATGCCGATGTTGGTCAGGTCTGCCACGGCCTTGATCGGGAAGACGCCGGCGAGGACGGCCGAGGTGATGCCGGCGATCCAGGTGACGCGCTGCGGCGTGCCGTTGCGGTCCGTCTTGGCGAACCAGGACGGCAGCAGCCCGTCGCGGCTCATGGTGAACCAGACGCGGGTGACGCCCAGCAGGAAGGTGAGCATGACGGTGAGGATGGACAGCACGGCGAAGACCGAGATGATCGTGGCGATGACAGGAAGGCCGACGCCGGTGAACGCCGAAGCGAATCCGGCGGTGGGGTTGATGTCCTTGTAGTTCTGCATGCCGGTCAGCACCAAGGTGGCGGCGACGTAGAGGAGCATGGCGATCACGAGGGACAGCACGATGGCCTTGGGCATGTGCTTCTTGCCGTCCTTGGCTTCCTCGGCGGCGGTGCTCATGGCGTCATAGCCGAAGACCGCGAAGAACACGGTGGCGGATCCGGCCAGGACCGGACCGAAACCGCTGGGCATGAACGGGTTGTAGTTCTCGGTGTTGATGTAGAAGATGCCGAGCCCGATGATGAACACGATCAGCACCACCTTGATGCCGACGGCGATCAGTTCGAAGCGGCCGAAGGTCTTGGTGCCGCGGCTCAGGATCCAGGTCACGAGCAGGCAGATCAGGATGGCGGGAATGTTGATGAGGCCGCCCTTGCCTTCGTCCACCGTGGATGTCATCCAGGCCGGCATGTGGATGCCGATTCCGGAGAGGAAGGCGTCGAAGTAGCCGGAGATGCCGATCGCTACGACGGCGACGATCGCGATGTACTCCAGCAGCAGGTCCCAGCCGATGAACCAGCCGATGATCTCGCCCAGGGCGACGTAGCCGTAGGTGTAGGCCGAGCCGGCGCGGGGAATCATGCCGGCGAATTCTGCGTAGGAAAGCGCTGCCGCCGCCGAGGCGAGGCCCGCCACGAGGAAGGAGATCAGCACTGCGGGGCCGACTCCGGGGTTGCTGCCGTTGCCGTGCGCCACCAGGCCTGCGAGGGAGAAGATGCCGACGCCGATGATGCCGCCCACGCCGATGGCGGTCAGTTGCCAAAGGCCGAGGCTCTTGAAAAGGCCGCTGTGCTTGTTCTCCTCCTCGATGGTGTCGATCGGCTTTTTCCTCAGGATTGAATTCGTGAGCGTTTGTTGCTTCACCGGGGGTGCTCCTGCCTGTAGGCGTGGTGGCTTTAAGCCAAAAAGGTTCGAGGAATAGTATGCGAGTCGAATCACATCAGATAAAGCGATTTTTCCTTAGCTTTATTCGTGGGATATTCCGATGCTTTGTGGTCCGGCGTCCCGGATCCACGCGGTTCGAAGGCATAAAAAAAGCAGCTCCGAAGAGCTGCTTCATGGTGGGCGCGGGGCCCGGAGAGCGGACGACGAGATTCGAACTCGCGACATCCACCTTGGCAAGGTGGTGCTCTACCAGCTGAGCTACGTCCGCACATGCTGAACCAGGTTCAACAACAAGCAAGTTTCCTTGCTCTGGTGGGCGATACTGGGATCGAACCAGTGACCTCTTCCGTGTCAGGGAAGCGCGCTACCGCTGCGCCAATCGCCCGTTTCCGGCAGGATCCGGAGAACATCCGTTTCCGGATCCTTAAAAACAGGAGAGCGGACGACGAGATTCGAACTCGCGACATCCACCTTGGCAAGGTGGTGCTCTACCAGCTGAGCTACGTCCGCAAATGTTGAGCGGATGGCCGGAGCCATCCGCTCAACGTCAAGCAAGTTTCCTTGCTCCCGTGGGCGATACTGGGATCGAACCAGTGACCTCTTCCGTGTCAGGGAAGCGCGCTACCGCTGCGCCAATCGCCCGTAACGATCCGGCCGGAACCGGGATCCAGGGTTTTCACCGAGGTGGGTACGGGATTCGAACCCGTGTATACGGCTTTGCAGGCCGCTGCCTCGCCTCTCGGCCAACCCACCGTGTAAGCATGGATCCCGGTTTCCCGGAACCCTTTGCCGTGACAGTGTCCTGCGAGCGGACGACGAGATTCGAACTCGCGACATCCACCTTGGCAAGGTGGTGCTCTACCAGCTGAGCTACGTCCGCATTGTCGGATTTCCGTGGCCCGCCCCGATGGGCGGTCCGTCGCTTTCCGACGAGTAAAAACTCTATAGGAGGTTCGGGGAAACTCCAAATCGCTCGCCCCGGTATGGCCACCTGTGCCCCTGCTTCCTTGGATTGGCGGGGAATTCCGGAGTTACACGCTTGTGATTAGCCTGTCTGGCGGCGCGCCTCGAAGGTACAGGGACGGTACAGGGACGGTGCCTTCAGCCCTGCACATAGGGTGAATTCGGATGTCGTTCCGGCGGTTTTTGATTTCCGGCCGGAGTCGGTTAGTGTTTTTGATGCACGGGCGATTGGCGCAGTGGTAGCGCGCTTCGTTCACACCGAAGAGGTCACTGGTTCGAACCCAGTATCGCCCACCCGTGAGGCAAGGCCCCTGTGGTTCCGCAAGGAACTGCGGGGGCCTTTGTCGTTCCCCGTTTCGCACAACCTACAGCTCCCGGAGGTTCCGGACTCGGATCCTGTCGGGGGTCTGTGAAAGAGTTTTCCTATGACAGCTCCACTGCTTGCCCATGCCACCGACTACGGCCGGATGTACGCCCGTTCCACCACGGAAGCCTTCTCGGTGCCGTCCATCACCACGGTCATCGGCCAGCAGGCGCACTCCCTGGATGGCTGGTTCGGGTACATGGGAGCGAACAGCCTGGCGAACGATCCCGAACTGCCGCAGCTCCTTGGCAGCCCCGCCGGCCTGCGGCAGGCAGTCAACAAGGCAGCCAAGGCCGCCGAGGTGTACCGGGACGATGCCGCCCAGCGCGGGGACCGGGTGCACGGATACTGCGAACAGGTGGCCCTCCGCGCGCTCGGCAGGCCGCACCGGGTGGAGGAATCCAGGGCCCAGTTGGCCTCGCACGGCGAAGAAGCCTTCGTGGCGCGGTTCGATGAATGGTGGGACCTGTACCGCGTGGAGCCGCTCGCCCCGGAAATCACCGTCTGGAACACCACCGTCGGTTACGCCGGCACCCTGGACCTTGTGGCGCGGATCAATGGCCGGATCTGCCTGATCGACTACAAGACAAAGGGGACCAACCGCGATGGCACGGTCAAGGCCCTGGACGACAAGGTCGTCATGCAGTTGGTGGCCGGCATGAAGGCGGAGGAAAGCCTGGTGGACCCGGTGGCAGGGGAGTGGGAGCCCTGGAAGTACGGTGAGGACCCTGTTCTGCTGGCGGTGGCCATCGGAGAGACCGAAGTCCGTCCGCAGCGCGCCAACCCGGAGGTCCTTAAACACCATTGGTGGAAATTTTGCGCCCTGAAACGGGTCTGGGACATGTCCGCGAACGCCGCCACGGCCGGCACGGCCCTGCTCCCTGTCGCTCCGCCCGCATACCCTGCCGCGCCCGCCGTGGCCGGCTCCACTAAACTGGCTTAGCTTCCTTTCACAGGAAACCAAGCAAACGCCGATCGTGAGGACTGACAGCGCATGGCCATTTTGAGTATCCGGATCATCGGGGACCCCGTGCTGCGCACCGTGGCCGATCCCGTCACGGACTTCGGCCCCGAGCTGGCCAAGCTGGTCGCCGACATGACCGAAACCATGGAAGACGTGGACGGCGCCGGCCTCGCCGCACCGCAGATCGGCGTCAGCCAGCGGGTCTTCACCTACCGGATCGATGGCGTCGAAGGGCACATCATCAACCCCGTGCTGGAAAACAGCGAGGACTTCCAGGACGACCAGATCGAAGGCTGCCTCTCCATCCCCGGCCTTGCCTACCCGGTCCGCCGCCGTCGCGCTACCCGCGCCACCGGCGTCGACCTCCACGGAAACCCGGTCAGCGTCGAAGCCGAAGGCATGCTTGCCCGCTGCTTCCAGCACGAAACGGACCACCTGGACGGCATCCTCTTTACCGACCGGCTCGAAGGGGAGGACCGGAAGTCCGCGCTCCGCGCCATCCGGGCCGCTAACTACCACGTGGTGACCGAACAGACCACCAGCAAGCGGGCCAACACCGTCGGCTCCAGCTTCGGCAGCTTCGGTACCCCTGAATGAGGGTCCTCTTCGCCGGCACCCCGGCGGTCGCTGTTCCCTCCCTCGACGCACTGGTCGACGCCGGATTCGACGTCGTCGCTGTCCTGACCCGGCCCGATGCCCCCACCGGACGCAAAAGGGTGCTGACGCCGTCGCCGGTTGCCGCCCGCGCGGCGGAACTCGGCATCGAGCTCATCCACGCGAGCAGGGTGGATGCCGAAACCACCACCCGCATCGCCTCCTACGAGCCCGACGTCGCGGCGATCGTCGCCTACGGCGGAATCGTCCCCAAAGCCGCGCTAAGCGTCCCGCGGCACGGCTGGATCAACCTGCACTTCTCCCTGCTTCCGGCCTGGCGCGGCGCTGCCCCGGTGCAACGCGCCGTCATCGCCGGCGACGACATCACCGGCGCAGCTACTTTCCAGCTGGAAGAAGGACTGGACACGGGCCCGGTCTTCGGCACGGTCACCGAAACCGTCCGGGCGGACGACACCGCCGGCGACCTGCTGGAACGCTTGTCCCGCAGCGGCGCCGTCCTGCTCAGCCAGACCCTGTCCGCCGTCGACGCCGGCAGGGCAGCCCCGGAGCCGCAGAGCGGCGAGGTGTCCCTCGCGCCCAAGCTCACCCTCGACGACGGCCGGATCGACTGGCGGCAGCCTGCCCTCGCGATCAACCGCAGGGCCCGCGGCGTCACTCCGGAGCCCGGCGCCTGGACCATGCTGGACGGCCAGCGGGTCAAGCTCGAGCCGCTGCAGTTGCGGCCCGATGTCCGGGACCTGGAACCCGGCCGCCTCCGTTTCGACGGCAAGAGCGTGCTGGCCGGCACCGGTTCGCATGCCGTGCAGCTTGGCCGCATCCAGCCGGCCGGTAAGAAGATGATGGCTTCGGCCGACTGGGCCCGCGGGGTGGCAGTGGAAAGCGTGGAATTCGAATGAGCGAGTCCGGACGACGTAACCCGGCAAACCATGGCGGAAGCAACGGCGACCGCGACCGCGGCAACGTGCGCCGCGACGCCAAGGGCCGTGAACGCAACCGCGGGCCGCAGCGCGGCTTTTCGGCCAGCGCGCCCTCCCAGCGCACCCGCCGCGCCGATCCCGCACGCCTGGTTGCCTTCGAGGTGCTGCGTGCCGTGGCTTTGGAGGACGCCTATGCCAACCTCGTGCTGCCTGCGCGGATCCGGCACCACCACCTCGACAAGCGCGACGCCGGGTTTGCCACCGAGCTGAGCTACGGTGCGCTGCGCGGCCAGGGCACCTATGACGCCATCCTTGCCGCCTGCGTGGACCGGCCGCTGGCGAAGCTGGACCCGGCCGTGCTCGACGCCCTGCGGCTCGGCGCCCACCAGCTCCTGGCCATGCGTGTCCCCGCGCACGCCGCGCTGGACCAGACCGTGGGCCTGGCCCGCGCCGTCATCGGCGCCGGCCCGTCCTCGCTCATCAACGCAGTCCTCCGCAAGGTCACGGCCCGCTCGCTGCCCGAATGGCTCGACCACCTCCTTGAAGGGGAGACGGACGCCGTCAGGATCGACGCCGTGCGCCATGCCCATCCCGAATGGATCGTGCGTGCCCTCCGCCAGTCCCTGGTGGCCCACGGGCGCCCGGCCGATGAAATCACCGCACTCCTCGAAGCCGACAACGCAGCCCCCGTGGTGAACCTCGTGGCGCTGCCCGGCCTCGGCAGCCTGGACGAGGCCTTGGAGAACGGAGCGACGCCGGGACCGCTTGTCGCCGGTTCGGCCCTGTCCAGCGGCGGCGACCTCGGCCGGTTCTCCTCCGTCCGGGCCGGCACCACCCGTGTCCAGGATGTCGGCTCCCAGCTGGTGGCCCGCGCCGTCGCCGCCGTCGAGCTCGGAACCGGAAGCGATGGGCCGGAAGGTCACCGCGGCGAGAAATGGCTCGACCTCTGTGCCGGGCCTGGCGGAAAAGCCGCGCTGCTCGCCGCCCTCGCCAATGAGTCCGGCGCCAGCCTGCTTGCCAACGAACCGGCCCCGCACCGCGCCAAACTGGTCAGCCAGGCGCTGGCCGCCGTGCCCGGTTCTGCCTGGTCGGTCCGCACCGGTGACGGCCGGGACCTCGGCAAGGAACAGCCCGGCGCCTTCGACCGTGTCCTCGCCGATGTTCCCTGCACCGGCCTCGGAGCCCTGCGCCGCCGGCCGGAATCCCGCTGGCGCCGCACTCCCAAGGACCTCGCCGAGCTCGGCCCGCTGCAGCGTGAGCTGCTCGAGTCCGCCATCGGCGCCGTCCGGCCCGGCGGCGTCGTGGCCTACGTGACCTGCTCGCCGCACCCCGCAGAGACCACCGCCGTCGTCAGCGACGTCCTGGCCAAGCGGCAGGACCTCGAACTGCTCGACGCCGGTGCCGCGCTGGATGCCGTCAGCATTGGGGGGAACCTCGGCGCCGGAAACGAACTCACCGCGCAGCTCTGGCCGCACCTGCACCGGACGGACGCCATGTTCATGGCCCTCATCCGCAAAAAGCCCTAAGCTCCACCGCACCGACCACCACCAACGCCAAGGGGAACGAACTTGTCCACGTGCTGCATCAACCCGAGCATCCTGTCCGCCGACTTCGTGAACCTGGAGGCGGAGCTGAAGCGGATCAGCAACGCCGATGCCGTCCACGTCGACGTCATGGACAACCACTTCGTGCCGAACCTGACGCTCGGACTGCCGGTGGTGGAGCGCATCCAGGCGGTCAGCCCGGTCCCGCTGGACGCCCACCTGATGATCGCCGACGCCGACCGCTGGGCGCCTGCCTACGCCGACGCCGGCGTCGCGTCCGTGACCTTCCACGCCGAGGCAGCCACCGCGCCGATCAAACTCGCGCGTGAGCTGCGGGCCCGCGGCGCGAAGGCCGGTATGGCCCTGCGCCCGGCGACCCCGGTGGAGCCGTACCTGGACATGCTCAGCGAACTGGACATGCTCCTGATCATGACCGTGGAACCGGGCTTCGGCGGACAGTCCTTCCTCGAAGTGACCCTGCCCAAGATCCGCCGGGCCCGTGCCGCCATCGACGGGTCCGGGATCGGCGTGGCCCTGCAGGTGGACGGCGGCATCACGGAGGAAACCATCCTGCGGGCGGCCGAAGCCGGAGCCAATGTGTTCGTGGCCGGTTCCGCCGTGTACGGCCAGGACGACCCCGCCGCGGCCATCGACCGGCTCCGCGAAGCGGGCATCGGCGCGTACGCACGGCGCTAGGCCGGCGGCGGCAAGGGCGCTGAAACGCCATCCGTGACGAACTGTTGACCGCGCGGCCCGGGAATAGCCGGGACACGGTCGAAGTTGTGTCAGAATAGCAACACACATTACGTGCTCCGGGGTCGGTGTAATTCCGAACCGGCGGTTATAGTCCGCGACCCGCGAGCCATCGTTTCCAGCAAGGAAGCGGCGGCGGACGGTTGAACTGGTGGAATTCCAGTACCGACAGTCAAAGTCTGGATGGGAGAAGCACGTACAGTCATGCTGCGGCGTCCCTTTTCGGGCGCCGGGCATTGCGCTGTCGTACACCCCCGGAGCCATCGCGGCTTTCAGGGAAGGAACGGCATGGATTTTCTGCGATGGCTCTTCGAAGCACAGATCCCGATCGGCGGGTCTGCGCTTGTTCTACGCGAAGTGCTGGGAAACATTTTCGGGCTGGCCAGTGCCCTCGGCGGAATGCGCCGCAAAGTCTGGGCATGGCCCGTGGGGATCGCGGGCAATCTGCTCCTCCTTACGGTCTTCCTCGGCAACGTCTTCGGTGCCGCGACTCCGGCGACCCTCTGGGGCCAGGCCGGACGCCAGGTGATGTTCATCGTCGTCGCTGGCTATGGCTGGTACCGCTGGCGTGAAGGACGCACCTCCGCCACGCAGGGCCGCGCCGTGGTGCCGGCCTGGACAACGGCCAAGGTCCGCATCGCGCTCGCCGCCGCGCTGTTCGCCGGCACCGCCGCACTCACTCCGGTGTTCGATTTGCTGGGTTCCTACCCGCCGGTCTGGGCCGACGCCTGGACCTTCACCGGTTCCCTGCTGGCCACCTATGGCATGGCACGGGGCTGGACCGAATTCTGGCTGATCTGGGTGGCAGTGGACATCGTCGGCGTACCGCTGCTGTTCAGCGCGGGCTACTTTGCCAGTGCCTTCATGTACCTCTTCTACGGCTTCTTCACGCTGGCCGGCTTCTTCGTCTGGTGGCGTGCGGGACGCCGGGAGAGCCCTTCGGTGCAGTCCGACGCACTGCCGGCCGGAGCCGCCTCATGAGCACCGCAGTCAACACGGCCGTCTTCACCGGCGCCGAGCAAACGGCCATGGACACCGCCCTGGCCGCGGCCCTCCGCGGCCCCCGCGGAGCCAACCCGTTGGTCGGCGCCGTGGTGCTCGGCCCCGATGGCACGCAGCTCGTCACCGGATACCACCGGGGCGCCGGCACCGCCCACGCGGAGGCCGACGCCATCGCCGAGGCCCGTGCCGCCGGGATCGACCTCAACGGCACCACCATGGTGGTCACCCTGGAACCCTGCAACCATTCAGGCCGCACCGGACCTTGCGCGCAGGCGATCATCGCGGCCGGCGTCTCCCGCGTGGTGTACGCCGTCGACGACCCGCACCACCACGCGGCCGGCGGCGCCGTCACGCTGCGCACCGCCGGGGTGGACGTCGCGTCCGGCCTTGCCAGGAAACAAGCCACCGCCCTCAACCGGGAATGGTTCGACGCCGTCCAGCACCGCCGGCCTTTCGTGACCCTCCACATCGCCCAGACCCTCGACAGCCGGATTGCGGCCAGCGACGGCACCAGCCAGTGGATCTCCAGCCCCGAATCGCTCGCGGACAACCACGAGCTCCGCGGAATGATCGACGCGATCCTGGTGGGAACCGAGACCGTGCTGGTGGACAACCCGCGGCTCACGGCACGCAATGCCGCGGGCGAAGAATCCGGCAAGCAGCCCCTCCGGGTGGCCATGGGCCTGCGGGAAATCCCGGAGGATGCTTCCATCCGTGGCTCCGACGGATGCTTCGTCCACCTCCCCACCCGGGATCCCGCCGAGGCCCTGGCCATGCTCTACGACCGGGACATCCGCCACCTGATGGTCGAAGGCGGCTCCCGGATCCTGAGCGCCTTCCTGGCAGCCGGGCTGGTGGACGAACTGATCGTCTATCTGGCGCCCACGCTGCTCGGAAGCGGCACCCCCGCCCTGCATGACCTGGGCATCGGCACCCTCGCCGACGCCCAGCACTGGACCTGGGACGACGCCGGCGGAGGGGCAGTCCAGGCCCTCGGCCGCGACCTCCGGCTGCATCTGAAACCCCTGGCGGAAGCCACTGTAGACCCCACTCCCGGCAAGGACGCCGTGGAAGCCACCGAAGGAGAGCACTGAATGTTTACCGGAATCGTCGCCGAACAGGGCAAGGTCCTTGCCATCGGCCACCAAGGCACCGAGAGCGCCACCCTCCGTCTCTCGGCTCCCAGCACCACGGACGGGCTTGACCTGGGCGGCTCTATCGCCGTCAACGGCGTCTGCCTCACGGCGACCGAGATCGACGGCCAGGAGTTCAGCGTCGACGTCATGGGGGAGACCCTCGTCCGCACGACCATCGGCGAACTCGCCCCGGGCGACGTCGTGAACCTCGAACGCTGCGTCCCCGCAGGAGGCCGGCTCGACGGCCATGTGGTCCAAGGCCACGTCGACGGGGTCGGGCAGCTCCTTGAGCGCGAACCGCAGGGCAACTGGGACCGGCTCCGCTTCGGCGTCCCGGCCCAGCTGGCCCGCTACATCGCCGAAAAGGGTTCCATCGCCGTCGACGGCGTGTCCCTCACGGTGACCGCCGTGAGCCCGGCCCAGGAAACCGAGCCTTGGTTCGAAGTCGGGCTGATCCCCACCACCCTGGAGGAAACCGGCCTCGGCGCCAAGTCAATCGGCGGACGCGTCAACCTCGAGGTCGACGTGCTGGCCAAGTACACCGAACGCCTGCTGTCCTTCGCCGCCCGCCCTGGCGCCGGCAACCACGCCGCAGACGCCGCCGCCGATGCCGCAGTGAACGGAGGCGACGCACAGTGAGCACCTTCCCCGAGGAAAGCAGCACCGCCGTGCGTCACGGACTGGATCCCGTCGAGGACGCCATCGCCGCCATGGCCGCCGGCCGGGCCGTGGTGGTGGTCGACAACGAAGACCGCGAAAACGAAGGCGACATCATCTTCGCCGCTGAACACGCCACCCAGGCACTCATGGGCTGGACCATCCGCTACAGCTCCGGCGTGATCTGCGTCCCCCTCGAAGGCACCCGCGCCGACGCCCTCCAGCTGCCGCCCATGGTCGAAGACAACCAGGACGCCAAGGGCACCGCCTACACCGTGTCCTGCGACGCGGCCACCGGCGTGAGCACCGGAATCTCCGCCGGCGACCGGGCGCTGACCGCCAGGATCCTCGCGGACCCGGCCAGCACGCCGTCGTCGATTACCCGCCCGGGGCATATTTTCCCGCTACGCGCCGTTAACGGTGGAGTGCGTGAACGCCCCGGGCACACCGAGGCCGCAGTGGACCTGTGCCGCCTGGCCGGGCTTGCTCCTGTGGGCGTGATCGCCGAAGTGGTTCACGATGATGGTGAGATGATGCGCCTGGACAGCCTCCGGGATTTCGCCGCCGACCACGGGTGCCCCTTGATCTCGATCGAGGACCTTGTGGCATATATGGCGGCGAAGGCCGGCAGCCAGGCAGGAGAAGAGGAGACACGATGACCGCAGAGCGTTATGGCGACGGCGGCACCAGCAACGGCCACACCGCGCACCGGAAGCATCCGGTCAGCGGCGGCCCCGTGGTCCAGTTGCCCACGGCCTTCGGCGAATTCATCGCCCAGGCCTGGATCGACGAGGCCACCGGTGTGGAGCACCTCGCGGTGAGTTCACCGAACCCGCCCCGGAACGGCACCGCGCCCTTGGTGCGCCTGCACTCCGAATGCCTCACCGGCGACGTCTTTGGCTCCTACCGCTGCGATTGCGGCGAACAGCTGGCCTATGCCCTGGAACTGATCCGCGACGAGGGCGGCACCCTGCTCTACCTGCGGGGACAAGAAGGCCGGGGGATCGGGCTGGCCAACAAGATCAAGGCCTACGCCCTCCAGGAAGCGGGCTTCGACACCGTGGAAGCCAACGAACAGCTCGGCCTGCCGGTGGATGCCCGCTGCTACAAGGCCGCCGCGCAGATCCTCGCGGAGATGGGCCTGCACGAAATCCGGCTGCTCAGCAACAACCCGGACAAGCAGAACCGCCTCGCCCAGGCCGGCGTGAAGGTCATCGAAATGGTCCCCACGGAAGTCCCCTCCCGGGAAGAAAACCTGCGCTACCTGCAGACCAAGAAGGACCGCATGGACCACCGGCTGACACTCGCAGACCCTGCCGCCGCAGGCGCCGGGCCCTTTGACCATGAGCAAGACTGAGCACGGCCAAGACTGACCACGAACGAAGACTGAACGGAAAAACACACACCCCATGAGCGGACACGGCGCCCCCACCATCGACCTCACCACCCTCAACCCGGAGGAAAGCTCCCAGCTCAAGCTCGCCATCGTCGCGGCCAGCTGGCACACCCAGATCATGGACGGCCTGCTCGACGGCGCCCTCCGCGCCGCCAAGGAAGCCGGCATCGCCGAACCCGCCGTGCTGCGAGTGCCGGGCTCCTTCGAACTGCCCGTCGCCGCCGCACGGCTCGCGCCGCACTTCGACGCCGTGGTCGCCCTCGGCGTCGTCATCCGCGGCGGCACCCCGCACTTCGACTACGTTTGCCATGCCGCGACGTCGGGACTCACCGACGTCAGCGTCCGCACCGGCGTGCCGGTCGGCTTCGGCGTGCTCACCTGCGACACCGAACAGCAGGGACTGGACCGTGCCGGCCTGCCCGGCTCCTCCGAAGACAAGGGCCACGAAGCCGTTACGGCCGCCCTGGCCACTGCGCTGACCCTCAAGCAGTACTCCGCTGCCTGATTTCGGGCCGGAACAGGATCTTGCGGAAACGTTGGGGATGCGGGCGGCACGCGGCTGTGTGTTCGCTCACATCCCCTTCGTCATGCAAGGCCCCGGGAAGCGGCTCCGCCCGCCGAACAAGTAGGCTGTAGGGCGTGAAGAATTTCGAGACGCTGTTCGCAGAACTGAGCGAAAAGGCAGCGAGCCGCCCGGCCGGGTCCCGTACCGTCGCCGAACTGGACTCCGGAATCCACGGCATCGGCAAGAAGGTCGTCGAAGAAGCCGCCGAAGTGTGGATGGCTGCAGAATACGAATCCGACGAGGCCGCGGCCGAGGAAATCTCCCAGCTGCTGTACCACCTGCAGGTCCTCATGCTGGCAAAGGGACTGAACCTGGAGGACGTTTACAAGCATCTGTAGCCGCGCACGCGTGGCCCATGCTTGAAACCAACCCCTCCGCCAAGAATCCCCAGAAAGACTCCCCATGCTGCGAGTAGCCGTTCCCAATAAGGGATCCCTGTCCGAAGCCGCCTCCGCGATGCTCAGCGAGGCGGGATACCGCCAGCGCCGCGACTCCCGCGAACTGGTCATGGTCGATCCCGACAACGAGATCGAGTTCTTCTTCCTGCGCCCCCGCGACATCGCCGTGTACGTCGGCCAGGGAACCCTCGACGTCGGAATCACCGGCCGCGACCTGCTCCTGGACGCGCAGGTGGAGGCCGAGGAACTGCTGCCGCTGGGCTTCGCCGCCTCGACCTTCCGGTTCGCCGGGCCGGTGGGCAACTTCACCGGCGTCGAGCAGCTTGAAGGCAAGCGCCTCGCCACCAGCTACGACGGCCTGCTGAGGGACTACCTCGCCGAGCGCGGCGTCAACGCCAAGGTGGTCCGTCTCGACGGTGCCGTGGAATCCTCCGTGCGCCTTGGCGTCGCGGACGCGATCGCGGACGTCGTGGAAACCGGCAACACGCTCAAGGCCGCCGGCATGGAAATCTTCGGCGAGCCGATCCTCCGCTCCGAAGCCGTCCTGATCCGCCGCACCGGCGAAGGCGGCGCAGCCAACGGCACCGTCAAGGAGATCGAGGTGCTGATCCGCCGCCTGCAGGGCGTACTGGTGGCCCGCCAGTACGTGCTCATGGACTACGACATCCGCAAGGACCTGGTCGAAGACGCCGCCGCCCTCACCCCGGGCCTGGAATCGCCCACCGTGTCTCCGCTGCGCGACTCCGACTGGGTGGCCGTGCGCTCCATGGTTCCGAAGAAGGAAACCAACCGGATCATGGACGAGCTGTACGACCTCGGCGCCCGCGCCATCCTGGTCAGCAGCATCCACGCCTGCCGCATCTGAGTCCGCCCAGCTGGCCAGACCCGCACGAACCCCACAGTAGTAATCCAGGAGCAACCATGGCTGTAGCCGTACGTGTCATCCCGTGTCTGGACGTCGACGCCGGGCGGGTGGTCAAGGGAGTCAACTTCGAAGGCCTCCGCGACGCCGGCGACCCGGTGGAGCTTGCCCACCGCTACGACAACGGCGGGGCCGACGAACTGACCTTCCTCGATGTCACCGCTTCCTCCGGGAACCGCGAGACCACCTTCGACGTCGTGCGCCGCACCGCCGAAGAGGTCTTCATCCCGCTGACCGTCGGCGGCGGCGTGCGCGGTGTCGCCGAAGTGGACAAGCTGCTGCGCTACGGCGCGGACAAGGCGTCCATCAACACAGCCGCCGTGGCCCGGCCGGACGTTATCAACGAGATCACCAGGCACTTCGGCTCCCAGGTGCTGGTCCTCTCGGTGGACGCCCGCCGCACCCGCCCGGGGTCCGAGCCCACGCCCTCCGGCTTCGAGGTGACCACCCACGGCGGCCGCCAAGGCACCGGGATCGACGCCATCGCCTGGGCCAAGGAAGCCGCGGACCGCGGGGTGGGGGAGATCCTGTTGAACTCCATCGACGCCGACGGCACCAAGGACGGCTTCGACCTCGAGCTGATCCGCCTGGTCCGCGCCGCCGTGACCATCCCGATCATCGCCTCGGGCGGCGCCGGCGAGCCCGCGCACTTCCCGCCCGCCGTCGAAGCCGGCGCCGACGCCGTCCTGGCCGCCTCGGTCTTCCACTTCGGCCCGGACGACATGATCGCCCAGGTCAAGACGGCGATCCGCGCGGCAGGCTTCGAAGTCCGCTAAGCAGCCCAAACGAACGGCGGGCCACCGGATAACCGGTGGCCCGCCGTCGTCGTTAAGCGGTGTGGTGCGGTCAGAGACCGACTTCGGCGGACTGCAGGAGCGCGACGGCGTCCGGCTGGCCCTCGAAGGTGACCAGCGCGTGCCGGGTACGCCCGTGGGCGTGCATCAGCAGCTCGCCCGGGTCGCCGACGATCGCGACCGACACGGGGGCCCGCTTGGCCACGTGGCGCGGGCCGGTGGGACGGACCAGCACGATGCCGAGGTCCACGCCGCGGTAGAGGATGGCGGCGCGCTTGATCAGTTCGTCCCAGAGGGCGTCCGAGTAGGCCTCGTCCAGGGCCCGGGGCGCCCAGCGGTCGCCGGCGCGGCGGATGTCCTCGGTGTGCACGAAGTATTCGATGAGGTTGGAGGACTCGTCCAAAGCTTTGATCCGCAGCGGCGAAAGCGCCGGAGGGCCGCCGCGGAAGGTGTTGACGAGCTCGGCGTAGGTGTCGGGCGAATCGAGCTTGGCCGCCAGCTTGGCGGTGGCTTTGTCCGAGGCCTTGGCCAGTCCCTTCACGAACAGGCCGATCCCCACGGCAGCCTTCCGTTCACGCAAATACAGGTGCGCGGCGAGGTCCCGGGTCTGCCAGCCTTCGCAGAGCGTGGGCGAGTCAGGACCGGCCGCCAGGAGGGTTTCGGCCAATACTTCACGGGAGGGATCGACGAAATGCATCACTTGTGAAATTAGCACGAGAGCAGCCAGGATGCGCACTGGAACCGCCGCTGGATTCCCGGACTCCCGAAGGCACTAGACTTGATCCGATGTCTGATCAGCCAGTACCCAGCACCGCCCTTGCAGCCGGCCCCCTCCCGGAGGAAATTGCCGCTGCCCTGAAACGCGATCCTGCAGGCCTGGTGGCCGCCATCATCCAGCAGCATGACAGCGGCGAAGTGCTGATGCTGGGCTGGATGGACGACGAAGCCCTGCACCGCACCCTGACCAGCGGGCGCGTGACGTTCTATTCCCGCTCGCGCCAGGAATACTGGCGCAAGGGAGACACCTCCGGGCACGTCCAGTTCGTCAAGTCGGTCGCCCTCGACTGCGACGGCGACGCCCTGCTGGTCCGCGTCGACCAGGTGGGCGCTGCCTGCCACACCGGAACCCGGACCTGCTTTGACGGCAGGGACCTTGGTGCCGTCAGCGGCGCCCGCGACTAAGCCACCCCACCCCCACCCCGACACAAGAAGAGGCGGAGAAGAATAGCCATGCAGGACCTTGGAATCATCAGCCCGGGCCTGGAGGAGTTCCGCGAACTCGCCGCACACAGCAGGGTCATTCCGGTCCGCCTGAAGGTGCTGGCCGACGCGGAAACCCCGATCGGGCTCTACCGCAAGCTGGCGCAGGGCCAGCCCGGCACCTTCCTGATGGAATCGGCTGCCGTGGGCGGCGTGTGGTCCCGCTATTCCTTCATCGGCGCGCGTTCCCGCGCCACCCTGACCAGCAAGGACGGCCAGGCCCACTGGATCGGCGAACCGCCCGTAGGCGTTCCGGTGGACGGCAGCCCCGTCGACGCCGTCCGGGACACCGTGGCCGCGCTCCAGACCGAGCGCTTCCCCGGCCTGCCCCCGTTCACCTCCGGCCTGGTGGGCTTTCTCGGCTGGGAGACCGTGCGGCACTGGGAGAAGCTGACCAGCCCGCCCGAAGACGACCTCCAGTTGCCTGAAATGGCACTGAACCTCGTCACGGACATGGCCGTGCACGACAACATGGACGGCACCGTCCTGCTGATCGCCAACGCCATCAACTTCGACAACAGCTCCGAGCGGGTGGACGAAGCCTGGCACGACGCCGTGGCCCGGGTGAAGGCCCTGCTCGAACGGATCAGCACCCCCGTGGCGCAGCCCGTGTCCGTGCTCGCCAACGAGGCACTCGACTTCGCCTCCAGCGTGCAGGAGCGGTGGGACGAACAGGAATACCTGAACGCGATCGACCGCGGCAAGGAAGCGATCGTGGACGGCGAAGTGTTCCAGGTTGTCATCTCGCGCCGCTTCGAACTGGAATGCGCTGCCGACCCCCTGGACGTGTACCGGGTGCTCCGCAACACCAACCCGAGCCCCTACATGTACCTCTTCAGCCTTGAGGACGCCGACGGACGGGCCTACACCATCGTCGGCTCGTCCCCGGAGGCCCTCGTCACCGTCAAGGACGGGGAGGTCATCACCCATCCGATCGCGGGTTCGCGCCCCCGCGGCAAGACCGTCGAAGCGGACAAGGCCCTCGCCACCGAGTTGCTCGCGGACCAGAAGGAACGCGCCGAGCACCTCATGCTGGTGGACCTGTCCCGCAACGATCTCTCGAAGGTCTGCGTTGCTGGCACCGTGGACGTTACGCAGTTCATGGAGGTGGAGCGGTTCAGCCACATCATGCACCTGGTATCCACGGTCGTCGGTGACCTCGCACCCGGCGCTACCGCCTACGACGTCCTGAAGGCGACCTTCCCCGCCGGCACGCTCTCCGGCGCGCCAAAGCCCCGGGCCCTGCGGCTGCTGGACGAGCTCGAGCCGCACCGCCGCGGGATTTACGGCGGCGTGGTCGGCTATCTCGACTTCGCCGGCGACATGGACATGGCCATCGCGATCCGTTCGGCCCTGCTGCGCGAAGGCCGGGCCTACGTCCAGGCCGGCGGCGGCATCGTCGCTGATTCGCATAAGCCCGCCGAGGCGCTCGAAACGGTGAACAAGGCGGCAGCACCGCTGCGCGCCGCGCACATCGCCGCGTCCCTGCGCAACATCTCGGCCGACTCGGTCGACGGCGGCACCGGCAACAGTGGGGCAAACCCGAAGTGACGTCCGCAGAAGCCCGCGGCGCCGGGACGGAACGGCCCGTGAAGCCGCCGTTCTGGGCGCGCAAGGCAAACCTCGTGCTGGCCACTGCCGTGTTCGCCCTGGCGGTGTTCGGCACCACCACCCAAAGCTGGATCGACGTCCGCCTCGACCCTGCGGCCGCGGCCAACGCCGAACTCCACGTCCAGGGCAGCAAGGCAGCCACCGCGGTGACCGCCCTCGCGCTGGTGGCCCTCGCCGGGGGACTGGCAGCCTCCATCGCCGGCAGGGTCGCGCGCTGGATCATCGCCGTGCTCGTCTTGCTGGCCTCGGCCGGAATCATCGTCGCGGCGGCAACCGTCCTCGCCGATCCGCTCGGTGCCGCACAGGGCACTATCGCCGCCAGCACGGGTATTTCCGGCGGCCAGGCCGCGGTGACCGCCACGCCGTTCCCGGTCCTCGCCGTCGTCGCTGCCTCATTCCTGGCACTGTGCGCCTTGGCGCTGCCCGCAGCCGGCCGCTACTGGAAAGCGCGGACCAAGTACGACCGCGGGCAGGCCGCCCGCGCCGGCAGTGGCCCCGTCGACGAGATCGATAGCTGGGACCGCCTCTCGCGGGGCGAAGACCCGACGTAACGTGTGCGGGCCACGGCGCCGGCCGTGTCCCGGGGCCTGCCAATAAATGGCAGAATGTAAGCAGTATCCATCCTGAGGAGATTTCACCATGAGTAAAACCACCGTGTCCGCCAGCAAAGCCCCCGAAACCGCCGCCAGCCACAGCGACGCCATCGGCCACGGCAACAGCCCGGCTGCGTGGACCTGTGTGATTGTCATGCTCGTCGGGGCGCTCGTGTCCTCCGTCGCTTTCGTCATCGCCAACACCCCGGTGTTCGTTGCCGGAATCGTGTTCATGGTCGTCGGCCTCATCGCCGGCTGGGCCATGCGCAAGGCCGGTTACGGCGTCGGCGGCAGCAAGCTGAAGAACGCCGGCCACTGACTGTGACCGTTCTTGATGACATCATCGTCGGTGTCAGGGAGGACATGGCTGCCCGGCAGCGTCTGAGCGGCCTCGCCGAGATCAAGGAACGTGCCGCGGCAGCAGCCCCGGCGCTGGACGCCTGGACCGCCCTCGGCGGTCCCTTGGCGCAGCGCGATGAGCTGAAGGTCATCGCCGAGATCAAGCGGCGCAGCCCCTCCAAGGGGGACCTCGCCGCGATCGCCGACCCCGCGTCCCTCGCCAGGCAGTACGCCGACGGCGGCGCGTCCGTGATCAGCGTCCTCACCGAGGAACGCCGCTTCAACGGTTCGCTCGCCGACCTGGACACGGTCCGGGCCGCCGTCGACATCCCGCTGCTCCGCAAGGACTTCACGGTCGACGAGTACCAGATCTGGGAAGCCCGCGCCCACGGCGCGGACCTGATCCTGCTGATCGTCGCGGCCCTGTCCGACGCCCAGCTGCAGGAGTTCAGCGCCCTGAGCCACGAGCTTGGCATGAACGTGCTGGTCGAAACCCACACGCCCGAGGAAATCGAGCGTGCGGCCGCCGCCCAGGCACGCATCATCGGCGTGAACGTGCGCAACCTCAAAACGCTCGACGTCGACCGGTCCCTTTTCGCCTCGCTCGCCGGGACCATTCCGGCCGGCGCTGTCGTGGTGGCCGAGTCGGGCGTGCGGAACGCCGACGACGTCGCACACTACGCGGGCAACGGCGCCCACGCGATCCTCGTGGGAGAGGCGCTGGTCAGCGACTCAACGCCCCGGGAACGCATCGCCGAATTCAAGGCGGCCGGCGCGGCCGCCATGGCCGTCAGCCGCTGACGCCAGCTCCGGGGCGGCGCTGCGCCGCCCGGGAGAAACCGAACCATCAAACTGAACAGGACGGTGAGACCTTTGGTGGACGCACCAACATCCAAGCCGGAGCAGGATGCGGCCGACGCATTCCTGCAGGGCGGAGCTTCCCTGCGCCACGCGAGCGGGCCGTACTTCGGTTCCTACGGCGGACGCTGGATGCCGGAGTCGCTCATCGCGGCCCTGGACGAGGTGCAGGACACCTTCGAGAAGGCCAAGGCCGATCCCGAGTTCATTGCCCAGCTCAATGACCTGAACAAGAACTACTCGGGCCGTCCGTCCCTGCTCACCGAAGCCAAGCGCTTCTCCGAGCACGCCGGCGGCGCGCGGATCTTCCTCAAGCGCGAAGACCTCAACCACACCGGTTCGCACAAGATCAACAACGTGCTGGGCCAGGCACTGCTTGCCAAGCGCATGGGCAAGACCCGCGTGATTGCCGAAACCGGTGCCGGCCAGCACGGTGTTGCCAGCGCCACCGCGGCAGCCCTGCTCGGCCTGGAGTGCGTCGTCTACATGGGTGCCGAAGACTGCCGCCGCCAGGCCCTGAACGTGGCCCGCATGCAGCTGCTCGGCGCCACGGTGGTCCCGGTGACCAACGGCTCCCAGACCCTCAAGGACGCCATCAACGACGCGTTGCGCGACTGGGTCACCAACGTCGACAACACGCACTACCTGCTGGGCACCGCAGCCGGCGCCCACCCCTTCCCGGCCATGGTGCGCTTCTTCCACGAGGTCATCGGCGAGGAAGCGCGCGCCCAGATCCTGGAGCAGACCGGAAAACTGCCCGACGCCATCTGCGCCTGCATCGGCGGCGGATCCAACGCGATCGGCCTCTTCCACGCTTTCCTGGACGACTCCTCCGTGAAGATCTACGGCTTCGAGGCCGGCGGCGACGGCGTCGAGACCGGCCGGCACGCCGCAGCCATCACCTTGGGCCGACCCGGCGTGCTGCACGGCGCCCGCTCCTACCTCATGCAGGACGAGGACGGCCAGACCGTCGAATCGCACTCGATCTCGGCCGGCCTGGACTACCCGAGCGTCGGCCCGGAGCACTCCTACCTCGCGGACATCGGCCGTGTCAGCTACGAACCCATCACGGACACCGAGGCCATGGACGCGTTCCGGCTCCTGTGCCGCACCGAAGGCATCCTGCCCGCCATCGAGTCCGCCCACGCCCTGGCCGGCGCCATCAAGGTGGGCCAGCGCCTCACCGAAGGGAAGGCCGACCCGTCGGAGGTCTCGATCATCGTGAACCTCTCCGGACGTGGTGACAAGGACGTCGAGACGGCGGCAGCCTGGTTCGACATGCTCGACGAAGACGGCAACGTCAAGGGCACAACACTTTCCACCCGCGCACCCAAGGGGCCCGCCGAGCGCAGCACCGACGAACAGCGCAGCACGGAGGAGCAGAACTGATGAGCGAGAACACCGCCAGCAAGGCCGCGGCCGCGATCGACCGCGCCAAGGCCGAGGGCCGTGCCGCCCTTATCGGTTACCTGCCCGCCGGCTACCCGGACGTGCAGGCCAGCATCGACGCCGGCATCGCGCTGGCCCGCAACGGCGCCGACCTCATTGAGATCGGCATCCCGTATTCGGACCCGGTCATGGACGGCCCGGTCATCCAGGCCGCCACCACCGAGGCGATCGCCAACGGCTTCCGCGTAGCCAGCGTCTTCGACGTCGTTGCCGGCATCACCGCCGCCACCGATGCCGCCGTGCTGGTGATGACTTATTGGAACCCCGTCATGCGCATGGGCGTGGACGAGTTCTCCCGCCGCCTCGCCGAAGCCGGGGGAGCTGGCCTCATCACGCCCGACCTCATCCCGGACGAGGCCGCCGAATGGTTCGAGGCCTCGGACAAGTACGGGCTGGACCGGGTGTTCCTCGTGGCGCCCTCCTCCACGCCCGAGCGCTTGGAAATGACCGTCAAGGCCAGCCGCGGCTTTGTCTACGCGGTGTCCATCATGGGCATCACCGGCACCCGGCAGGCCGTCAGCGGCAGTGCGGAGAAGCTCGTGGCCGATACCCACGCCGCGGGCGCCGAGCGCGTCTGCGTCGGCCTGGGTGTTTCCACCCAGGAACACGTCCGCGAGATCGCGGCCTACGCGGACGGCGTGATCGTCGGCAGCGCGCTGGTTGCGGCCGTGCGCGACGGCGGCGTGGACGCCGTCGGGAAGCTCACCAAAGACCTCAGCGCCGGCCTTCGCCGGGAAACCGCGCAGGCCTGAGCCACCGGCTCCCGGACAGACAGCAGCACCCTGACCGCAGGCACCCTCTCCCGCCGGAAACCCGGCGGAGCCCCAGGAAAAGGAACAACTTAAGCACATGCAGAGCCTCCTCCACGCAGCAGCGGCCCCACTGAGCATTCCCAGTCCGGGCTGGTCCGGATTCGATATCCCGCTGCCGTGGGGGATTTTGCGCATCCATGCCTACGCGCTGTGCATCCTGCTCGGCATCGTTGTGGGCCTGTGGCTTACCGCGGTGCGCTGGAAGCGCCGCGGCGCGCCCGAAGGCAGCCTGTGGGACATCGCCATCTGGGCCATCCCCCTCGGGATCATCGGCGGCCGGCTCTACCACGTGTTCTCCTCGCCGGATGCCTACTTCGGCCCCGGCTTCGACGGCACGGGCGACCTCAGCCTGATCCCGCAGGTCTGGCGCGGCGGCCTGGGCATCTGGGGTGCGGTGGTCCTCGGCGCCGTCGGTGCCTGGATCGGTTGCCACCGGCTCGGCCTCAAGCTCACCTCCTTCCTGGACGCAGCGGCCCCTGGACTGCTGCTGGCCCAGGCCATCGGCCGCTGGGGCAACTGGTTCAACCAGGAACTCTTCGGGGGACCCACCACGCTGCCCTGGGGCCTGCAGATCGACCCGGCCAGCCCGAACTTCCCGGCCGGGATGCCTGCCGACACCCTGTTCCACCCGACGTTCCTCTACGAATCGCTCTGGAACCTGGCCGGCGTCGCGATCCTGCTTCTCCTGGACCGCCGCTTCCACTTCCGCCGCGGCCGGCTGTTCTGGCTCTACGCGATGTACTACACGCTGGGCCGGGTCTGGATCGAAGCGCTGAGGATCGATGATGCCGAGCAGATCACCCTGTTCGGAATCAGTACCCGCCTGAACGTCTGGACGAGCATCTTCGTCTTCCTCGCGGCCCTCATCCTTTTCGTCCTCCTTGGAATCCGGGCCGCGAAAACCGCGGATTCGGTGTACCTGGCGGGCCATGGACCCGAGCGCGACGTGACCACTCTCACCGGTCACAACCCGGACAGTTCTGTCTCAGATAGTGGTTCGCGTGGTAATCTCCCGGAGAAGAACAGTGATCTGACCCACCCTTCGGCGCCCTCGGACGCGGACGGGAACACCCCCTCGGACACCGCTCCCGAGGCCGCACAGCAGCCCGCAGGACGCACGGGGGAGGACGGGTCCGAATCCGGGCCGGACGCAGGCAGGACCACCTAGCCGACGTCGCCGCCCTGGGGCACCGGGCTACCGCCAAGAACCCCCGCCACAGCGCCGTGGCACCTTCGTGACAACCGGGCAGCATACGATCGCCGCCAGGGTCAAGACGGGCCGGAGCCCATGCGTAACTCTTCGCTGCGCGTTGGTGGCTGGCCTACAATTTCAGTAATTCAGCGCTTTGTTGTGTCCGTCACAGGGCAGGCAAGGTGGGGCCAACGTTGTCCCTTCCATTCGCACGATCTCGAGGAAGGACGTCTTCATGACCCGTCTTCATCGCCCAAGCCAGGCCGGAACGGTTGAGCCGCAGGGAGCCATCTCTCCCTTCAAGCGTTTCGCTGCGCTCCCGGAGGCCCGCGGCCTGTACAACCCGGAACAGGAGAAGGACGCCTGCGGGCTGGCAATTATCGCCACGCTGCGCGGAGAACCCGGCTACGACATCGTGGATGCGGCCCTGACCGCACTGCGCGCCCTCGAACACCGCGGCGCCGTCGGCGCTGACGAAGGAACCGGCGACGGCGCCGGCCTGCTCATGCAGATCCCGGACGAATTCTTCCGCGCTGTCACCGAATTCGAGCTGCCCGCCTCCGGCCAGTACGTAGTGGGCACCGCCTTCCTCCCGGCCGAGGGCCGCGAGGCAGAGACCGCCAAGGCAGGCATCGAAGGACTTGCCGCCGACGAGGGGCTGGCTGTCCTCGGTTGGCGCGAGGTTCCCGTCGTGGCCGACCTCGTCGGTGCCATGGCCCGGGCCTGCATGCCGTACTTCGCCCAGCCGTTCTTCGCCTCCGCCACCGGCGAGACCCTGGACCGCAACGAACTGGACTCCCGCGCCTGGCGCATCCGCAAGCGCGCCCAGAACAAGTTCGGCGTGTACTTCCCGTCCCTGTCCTCGCGCACCATCGTTTACAAGGGCATGCTGACCACCGCCCAGCTGGAACCGTTCTACCCGGACCTGTCCGACAAGCGCTTCAAGACCAAGCTGGCGATCGTCCACTCGCGCTTCTCCACGAACACGTTCCCGTCCTGGCCGCTCGCCCAGCCCTTCCGCACCATCGCCCACAACGGCGAAATCAACACCGTCAAGGGCAACCGGAACTGGATGCGTGCCCGCCAGTCCCAGCTGGCCAACCCGCTGCTCGGCGACTCCCCGGAAGAGCTGTACCCCATCTGCACCCCGGGCGCCTCCGACTCCGCGTCCTTCGACGAGGTGGCCGAGCTGCTGTGGCTCTCCGGCCGCCCGATCACGCACTCGATCATGATGATGATCCCGGAGGCCTGGGAAAACCACGCCACCATGGATCCGGCACGCCGCGCCTTCTACGAGTACCACTCGCTCCTCATGGAACCGTGGGACGGCCCCGCCGCCGTGTCCTTCACCGACGGCAACCTCGTCGGTGCCACCCTGGACCGCAACGGCCTGCGCCCCGGACGCTACTGGATCACCGAAGACGGCCTGATCGTCTTCGCCTCCGAGGTCGGCGTGATCGACGTCGAACCGTCCAACGTGGTCAAGAAGGGCCGTGTATCCCCGGGCAAGATGTTCCTGGTGGACACCGAGGCCGGCCGCATCATCGATGACGCCGAGGTCAAGGCCGAGGTGGCCGCCGCCAACCCGTGGGCCGAGTGGCTCAAGGACAACCTGATCGACCTCAACGACCTGCCCGAGCGCGAGCACGTGCTGCACACCGCCGCGTCCGTGAACATCCGTCAGCGCACCTTCGGCTACACTACCGAAGAGCTGAAGATCCTGCTCGGCCCGATGGCCCGCACCGGCGCCGAACCGCTCGGCGCCATGGGATCGGACACCCCGGTAGCGGTGCTGTCCAAGCGACCGCGCCTGCTGTTCGACTACTTCGTGCAGTCCTTCGCGCAGGTCACCAACCCGCCGCTGGACGCCATCCGCGAGGAACTCGTCACCTCCCTTAAGTGCGCCATCGGCCCCAACGGCAACCTGCTCGACGTCGGACAGGTCCGCCAGCCGCAGGTGTCCCTGCCGTTCCCGGTGATCAACAACGACCAGCTCGCCAAGATCGCGAACATCGAGAACGCCGACGGCGACAAGATCGCCATGAAGGTCCGCGGCCTGTACCGCCCCGAAGGCGGCGAAGCGGCCCTGCGTGCCCGCCTCACCGAGATCTGCGAACAGGTTTCCGGCGCGATCAACCGCGGCGTGCAGTACATCGTGCTCTCCGACCGTGACTCCAACGCGCAGTGGGCCCCGATCCCGTCCCTGCTGCTGGTCAGCGCCGTGCACCACCACCTGCTGCGCAGCGCAAACCGCACCAAGACCGCGCTGGTGGTCGAGGCCGGCGACGTCCGCGAAACCCACCACGTCGCCGTCCTGGTCGGTTACGGCGCCTCCGCCGTGAACCCATACCTGGCCATGGAATCCGTGGAGCAGCTCATCAGCACGGGCGAAGTCGTGGGAGTCACTCCCGAAGACGGCGTCTACAACCTGATCAAGGGCCTCGGCAAGGGCGTCCTGAAGATCATGTCCAAGATGGGCATCTCCACCGTGGCCTCCTACACCGGTGCCCAGACCTTCGAAGCCCTGGGCTTGTCCCAGGAACTCGTGGACGAATTCTTCTCCGGCACGCACTCCCAGCTGGGCGGCGTGGGCCTGGACGTCATCGCCGCCGAAGTGTCGGCACGCCACCAGATGGCGTACCCGGAGGGCGGCATCGAGCAGCCGCACCGCCCGCTGCTCGGCGGCGGCGAATACCAGTGGCGCCGCGACGGCGAACCGCACCTCTTCAACCCGGAGACGGTGTTCCGCCTGCAGCACGCCACCCGTGAACGCCGCTACGACATCTTCAAGTCCTACACCCAGGGCATCGACGACCAGTCGAAGAACCTGATGACCCTGCGCGGCCTGCTCAAGTTCAAGGACGGCCTCCGCCAGCCCGTTCCGCTCGAGGAAGTCGAGCCGGTCTCCAGCATCGTCAAGCGCTTCTCCACCGGTGCGATGAGCTACGGCTCCATCTCGAAGGAAGCCCACGAAACCCTCGCCATCGCCATGAACCGCCTGGGCGCCAAGTCCAACACCGGTGAAGGCGGCGAGGACGTGGACCGCCTGCTGGACCCGGAGCGCCGCTCCGCCATCAAGCAGATCGCGTCCGGACGTTTCGGCGTGACCAGCCTGTACCTGAGCAACGCCGAAGACATCCAGATCAAGATGGCCCAGGGCGCCAAGCCCGGCGAAGGCGGCCAGCTCATGGCCCAGAAGGTGTACCCGTGGGTTGCGCGCACCCGCCATTCGACCCCCGGCGTCGGACTCATCTCCCCGCCCCCGCACCACGACATCTACTCGATCGAGGACCTCGCGCAGCTCATCTACGATGCTAAGCGCGCGAACCCCTCGGCGCGGGTGCACGTCAAGCTGGTCTCCGAGGTCGGCATCGGCACGGTGGCGTCCGGCGTGACCAAGGCGAAGGCCGACGTCGTGCTGGTTTCCGGCCACGACGGCGGAACAGGCGCCTCGCCGCTCAACTCGCTCAAGCACGCTGGTGTCCCGTGGGAGCTCGGCCTCGCCGAGACCCAGCAGACCCTCATGCTCAACGGCCTGCGCGACCGCGTGGTGGTGCAGGTGGACGGTCAGCTCAAGACCGGCCGCGACGTCGTCATCGCCGCCCTGCTGGGTGCCGAAGAGTACGGCTTCGCCACCGCTCCGCTGGTGGTTTCGGGCTGCATCATGATGCGCGTCTGCCACCTGGACACCTGCCCCGTGGGCGTCGCCACACAGAACCCCGAGCTGCGTTCCCGCTTCACCGGTAAGCCCGAGTTCGTGGTCAACTTCTTCGAATTCCTTGCCGAGGAAGTGCGCGAACTGCTGGCCGAGTTGGGCTTCCGCAGCCTCGAAGAGGCCATCGGCCACGCCGAGGTGCTCGACTCCCGCGAGGCGATCGACCACTGGAAGGCCGACGGACTGGACCTGGATCCGATCCTGCACGGCCTCGAGTTCGATGACGACGTTCCGCTGCGCAACCTGACCGGGCAGAACCACGAGCTGGACAAGCACTTCGACCAGCGGCTCATCACCATGGCCGCCGAGGCGCTCAGCGACCGTTCGCCGGTGAAGATCTCGCTCGACGTCATCAACACGGACCGCTCCGTGGGCACGATGCTCGGGCACGTGGTGACCAAGACGTTCGGCACTGATGTGCTGGCAACGGACACCATCGACATCACGCTGAACGGCACCGCCGGCCAGTCCCTGGGCGCCTTCCTGCCCGCAGGCATCACCCTGCGGATGTTCGGCGACTCGAACGACTACGTCGGCAAGGGCCTCTCCGGCGGCCGCATCATCGTGCGTCCGGACCGCAACAACGTGTTCCAGGCCGAGCGCAACGTGATTGCCGGCAACGTGATCGGCTACGGTGCCACGAGCGGCGAAATGTTCCTCCGCGGCCAGGTGGGCGAACGCTTCCTGGTCCGCAACTCCGGTGCCACCGCCGTCGTCGAAGGAATCGGCGACCACGGCTGTGAGTACATGACCGGTGGCCAGACCCTGATCATCGGCCGCACCGGCCGCAACTTCGGCGCCGGCATGTCCGGCGGCACCGCCTACGTGCTGGACCTGCAGCCCGCACGCGTCAACAAGGAAGCCCTCGACTCCGGCGAGCTCCAGCTCCTTGAATTGGACGCCGAGGACCGTGACATCGTGCACGGCCTCCTGGTCAAGCACCTCGAGGAAACCGAATCTGTCCTGGCCGGTCGCCTGCTCGAGAACTTCGACGACACGGCCGCCCGCATCACCAAGGTACTGCCGCGCGATTACGCTGCAGTCCTGCAGACCCGTCTCTCCGCCATCGAAGAGGGCCTCGACCCCGACGGCGAAGAAGTCTGGTCCCGAATTCTGGAGGTAACCGGTGGCTGATCCACGCGGATTCTTGAAAGTCCGGCAGCGCGAAACGCAGCCACGCCGCCCCGTTCCGGTCCGCATCATGGACTGGAAGGAAGTGTACGAAGCCCAGGACAAGGGCGTGCTCAAGAGCCAGGCCGGCCGCTGCATGGACTGCGGCGTGCCGTTCTGCCACCAGGGCTGCCCGCTCGGGAACCTGATTCCCGAATGGAACGACCTCACGTGGCGCGGCAAGGGCGAGGAAGCCATCGAGCGACTGCACGCCACGAACAACTTCCCGGAGTGGACCGGCCGCCTGTGCCCGGCCCCCTGCGAGGCGTCCTGCGTGCTGGGCATCAACCAGCCCGCGGTCACCATTAAGCAGGTGGAAGTCTCGATCATCGACGAGGCCTTCGAAAACGGCTGGGTCCAGCCGCTGCCGCCCACCCGCCTGTCCGGCAAGACCGTTGCGGTGGTTGGTTCCGGCCCCGCCGGGCTCGCCGCTGCCCAGCAGCTGACCCGCGTGGGCCACACCGTCGCCGTCTACGAGCGTGACGACAAGATCGGTGGCCTGCTGCGCTACGGCATCCCCGACTTCAAGATGGAGAAGGAACAGGTCGACCGCCGCATCGAGCAGATGAAGGCCGAAGGCACCCGTTTCCGCACCGGCGTGAACGTCGGCACCGACGTCACCTGGGAGCAGCTGCGCCGCCGCTACGACGCCGTCGTCATCGCCACCGGCGCCACTGTGCCGCGCGACCTGCCCATCCCGGGCCGCGAGCTCGAAGGCATCCACTTCGCCATGGACTACCTGGTTCCGGCCAACCGGGCGGTTGCGGGGGAGACCGTCGAGCACCAGATCGACGCCCGCGGCAAGCACGTGGTGATCCTGGGCGGCGGCGACACCGGTGCCGACTGCCTGGGCACTGCGCACCGCCACGGCGCCGCGTCCGTCACCACTCTGGCGATCGGCAAGCAGCCACCGCTGGAGCGCGCAGCGCACCAGCCCTGGCCGACCTTCCCGACGCTGTTCGAGGTGGCCAGCGCCCACGAAGAGGGCGGCGAACGCACGTACCTGGCGTCCACGGTGGGCTTCGTCGGCGAAAACGGCCGGCTCACCGGCGTCAAGGTCGCCGAGACCGAGTTCGTGGACGGCAAGCGTCTGCCGAAGGCTGGCACCGAGCGCGTCATCCGGGCGGACCTGGTCTTCCTCAGCCTGGGCTTCACCGGGGCCGAACCGGCCGGCATCACCGAGCAGGTGCACGCGGAGTTCGACGGCCGCGGTAACGTGGCCCGCGATGGCTACTACATGACCAACACCGAAGGTGTCTTCGTGGCTGGCGACGCCGGACGCGGACAGTCCCTCATCGTCTGGGCCATTGCCGAAGGACGCGCCTGCGCGGCCGCCGTCGACAAACACCTCATGGGAAGCACCATCCTCCCGGCACCTGTCGCACCTACGGACCGGGCGATCTCCGTCCTGTAGGCACCGCAAGTTCCCCATCCACATCCAGCAGCACAATTACTAGGGTAGGTATATGAGACGCGCGAAAATCGTGGCAACCTTCGGCCCGGCCATCTCCAGCTTCGACAACACCCTCGCGGTGCTCGAAGCCGGCGTCGATGTCGCCCGAATGAACATGAGCCACGGCGACTACTCCGTTCACGACATCACTTACGAGAACGTCCGCAAGGCCTCCGCCCAGTTGCACAAGCCGGTCGCCATCATGGCCGACCTGCAGGGACCGAAGATCCGCCTGGGCCGCTTCGTTGACGGCCCGCACGAGCTGGCCGTCGGTGACACCTTCACCATCACCACCGAGGACGTCCCCGGTACCAAGGACATCTGCTCCACCACGCTCAAGAGCCTCACCGAAGACGTCAACGTGGGCGACGCCCTCCTGATCGACGACGGCAAGGTGGCCCTGCGCGCCACGGCCGTTGACGACGTCAAGGTTGTTGCCACGGTTACCGTGGGAGGCTTCGTGTCCAACAACAAGGGCATCAACCTGCCCGGCGTCGCCGTGAACGTTCCCGCGCTGAGCGAAAAGGACGAGGACGACCTTCGCTGGGCCATCAAGCGCGGCGTGGACCTCGTTGCCCTGTCCTTCGTGCGTGACGCCGCGGACATCAAGCGCGTGCACGAGATCATGGACGAAGAAGGCCGCCGCGTGCCGGTGATCGCCAAGATCGAAAAGCCGCAGGCCGTGGACCAGCTGCACGAGATCATCGACGCGTTCGACGCGATCATGGTGGCCCGTGGCGACCTCGGCGTGGAGTTGCCGCTCGAAGAGGTGCCGATCGTCCAGAAGCGCGCCATCGAACTGGCCCGCCGCTGGGCCAAGCCGGTCATCGTGGCCACCCAGGTCCTCGAATCCATGATCGACAACCCGCGCCCGACCCGCGCCGAGGCTTCCGACTGCGCCAACGCCGTCCTCGACGGTGCCGACGCCGTCATGCTCTCCGGCGAGACCAGCGTGGGCAAATACCCGATCGAGACCGTCAAGACCATGGCCCGGATCATCGAATCCACCGAGGAACACGGCCTGGAGCGCGTACCCCCGCTGGGCACCAAGCCCAAGACCCGCGGTGGCGCAATCACCCGCGCCGCCGTCGAGATCGCCGACCAGCTGGAAGCGAAGTACATCTGTACTTTCACCCAGTCCGGTGACTCCGCGCGCCGGCTGTCCCGCCTGCGCCCGATCAAGCCGGTCTTCGCCTTCACCCCGGTGGAGCACGTCTGGAACCAGTTGGCCCTCACCTGGGGCATCCAGCCGGTGCTGGTCTCCACCGTGGACCACACCGACGCCATGACCGCGCAGGTTGATCGCAGCCTCCTGGACATGAGGCTCGTCGAGAACGGCGACCTCGTGGTCATCGCTGCCGGTTCGCCTCCCGGACAGGCCGGTTCCACGAACTCCCTGAAGGTGCACAAGGTCGGCGACCTTGCCGACACTTCCAAGGCAAGCGCGGAGCGCAAGGAAAAGCTTGGCCCGTGGCCGGAAAAGAAGAAGAAGAAGCCGGCCAAGGCCTGATCTTCATCTGTTGCAGCAAAAGAGGCTCCCGCCGTTTGGCGGGAGCCTCTTTTGCTGCTTCCTACCCGGGTACGACGGCGGCTGGTGCGGGGCACGAAAAGGGCGCCCGGCCGCCGTCGTACGGCTCCCGGACGCCCTTCTGCGGCGTGACGCTTAGTTGACCTGGTTGATGATGGTTTCGGCCACCTCGCGCATGCTGAGGCGGCGGTCCATGGAGGTCTTCTGGATCCAACGGAAGGCTTCCGGTTCGGTGAGGCCCATCTTGGTGGTCAGCAGGCTCTTGGCGCGCTCCACGAGCTTGCGGGTTGCAAACTGCTCCTGGAGGTCCGAAACCTCGCTCTCGAGCGCCTTGATTTCCTCGTGGCGGGAGAGGGCGATTTCGATCGCGGGAATGAGATCGGCCGGAGTGAAGGGCTTGACGACGTACGCCATGGCGCCGGCGTCGCGGGCACGCTCCACCAGTTCCTTCTGGCTGAAGGCGGTCAGCAGCACCACGGGGGCGATGCGGGCCTTGACGATCTTTTCGGCGGCGGAGATGCCGTCCATGACGGGCATCTTGACGTCCATGAGCACGAGGTCGGGCGTGAGCTCCTCGGCCAGTTCCACGGCCTTCTCGCCGTTGTCCGCTTCTCCGACGACGTCGAAGCCTTCGCCTTTCAGGATTTCGATGATGTCGAGGCGGATGAGGGTCTCATCTTCTGCGACAACAACGCGGCGGGCAGGCTGGGAAGCGGGCTTGGATTCCGTCTGTTCTGACACAGGATCTCCTTGGAGGGGTACGGCGGGTTCTCCACCATCTTAGTTGGCCCGGGTTCTTGCGTATGATTTATTGCTTTGCCGGGTCGGTTCTGGGATTCAGACTATCTGCATGTAGAGTAGTTTCGCGCACTCCAACAGGGGCGGATGTTCTTCAGCCGTTGTCTTGTGGGGTGTTCCGCGCCCGAGTGGCGGAATTGGCAGACGCGCCGCACTCAAAATGCGGTATCGAAAGGTGTGTGGGTTCGAGTCCCACCTCGGGCACAGTGTTTCCGCAGGTCAGAGTGGTTTTAGGCCTGCAAGTGTGGACAAAACTTCAGAATGTGTGGACAGCGGCGTAGCATTTTGGCTATGGCCAGCATTCGAAGACGCACAAAAATGGACGGATCGACGTCCTATATGGTCTGCTGGCGCGACCCGGTCAGCCGCAAGGAACAGGGCGTCACCTTCACCACGGAGGCGGAAGCCGAGATGCTGAAGCGCCTCCTTGACGCCAACAACCAATCCTTTGAGATCGCCCAAGGCGCGATAGTTGCGAATCAGGCTAAATCGCCCACTGTTGCTTCGGTGATCCAGGAGCACATTGATCTTCTGGTCCGGCCGTCCGCAGGTACGGTACACACCTACCAGACGATGTTGAAGCTGCACATCACGGACGTGCTTGGGCCCCTTCCCGTGGACAAGCTCGACTTCCGGCACCTTACGTACTGGATCAAGTCGATGCAGAAGAAGGGCCGGTCTGCCAAGACCATCAAGAATAACCATGGCCTGATCTTCTCGGCGATGGAGACCGCCATTCGCCTCGGCTACCGGACAGATAATCCGTGCCGTGGCGTACAGCTTCCGTCCGGCGAAAAGGCAGAGGATGAAGCGCGGTTCCTGACTCATGCTGAATTCGGGCTGATCCTTGAATGCATGGGGGAGCGGTACAAGGCGTTCACTGAGTTCCTGGTGATGACTGGAACACGCTTTGGTGAGGCGACTGCTGTGACCGTTGCTGACGTGGATCTCATGTCTAAGCCTGCGACCATCCGGATCAACAAGGCCTGGAAGCGTGGGGCGGATTCCGAGTTCTACATCGGTGCCACGAAGACCGGCGCCGGCAAGCGTACGGTTTCGCTGAATCCGCAGCTCGTGGAGCTCCTGATTCCATTGGTCGCCAGCCGGCCCGGAACAGATCTGTTGTTCACTACGCCCAAAGGCGAGCGGATCCTTCATAAGTTGTATTGGCACCATTATTGGATGCCTGCCGTCGAGGCAGCTCAGGCTCGCGGATTGAAGAAGTCGCCCCGCATCCACGACCTGCGTCATACCCATGCGTCCTGGCTGATCCAGGATGGTGTTTCGCTGTTCACCGTTTCCCGGCGGCTGGGTCACGCATCCACTCGAACGACTGAGCAGGTGTATGGCCACCTCATGCCGCAGGCGCTTCAGGACGCCGCGGATGCTGTGGAGCGGTCTGCTGTGGCCTGGCGCGGCTGATGCGCGAGAGGCGTCGCTTAGGAGTACTTCTGCCTGGCTTGGGCCCTCGTCCCGATCATTCGGACTGTGGGCGCGGTGGACGGGCCCGTGGATCGCACCTCGCGCAGTTGAGCGATCTCCTTCAGATGGACTGACGTGAAGATGATCTTTCCCTTGCCCCAGACGACGTGCGGGAAGTCGCCCTTGGTGGCTCCTTCGCGGAGCCAGGCCTCTGAGCACTTGAGCACGGTGGCAGCCTCTGCCGGTTCGAAGAATTCGAGTTTCATGCTGATCTGCCTTTTCATGCGAGTCTTTCCCAACTCATGGAAGGAGAGATGTGCTGCAGCATGACGATGTCTGGAAATTAGAGGCGAACGCCTCGATCTGAAGATGAACCTGATGTGGCGAGGCCGCGAACTGACCGGCTGAACCTTTCACGAGGCCGGCGTCTCGAAGGATGCCGAGTTGCCTGCGGACGCTGGATGGAGATGCTCCGACCCCGTCGCCGATTTGGCGGCGGGTGGCCGGGCCGTTTCTGAGCAGGAAACGAATGATCTGGCTACGCGTTCGGTTCATCAAGATGTTCGACATGGAGACCGCAATCGGAGGGTGCTGCATTTCTGTCAGGCTGTAGACGGGTCTACAGCAGCAGGTTACGCCTCTCGAGGTCATGTTGGAAGGGCCTGGATATTTCAGTGAATCCTCAGCGGCCAGTCTTGACGTGATGGGTCGATTGCCGAGCGGAATGAGTCGGTGAATACTTGGGCCTAGGAGTGGCCGTAGATGATCGGATTGCCGCCCGTCCAATGTTGATCGAGAGGTGAGCGATGCGGGATGAGGCTTCAAGCCAAGGGGAACCTTTGTCGCCGCAAGCCCAGCTCGCTCGTCGTTTGAACCTCTTGCTCGACGTCGTCGTGGCTGAGCGTGGCAAGCCGGTGACTTTTCGGGAAGTACAGTCGGAGCTCGCCTCTAGAGGGATCAATCTGTCTCGTGCCCGTTGGTTTTACATGAAAGAGGGGACCGGCCGTCTGGTGAGCGACCCGGAACTTCTGTCCGGCCTCTGCAGTATCTTCGGGGTGGATCCTGAATATTTGACGAGCGGCGATGCCGCTTTGCCTGAACGCATCGATTCGCAACTGGAGTTCGTGAAGTCCCTCCGAGCCGCGCGGGTGAAGTCTTTCGCTGCTAGAACGCTTGGCGACGTTTCGCCTGAGACGCTGCGGGTCATTTCGGAGTTCCTCAACAGGGACATCGGCCGTCACCCTGGCGCTGAGCAGGCCGCTTCTAGCCCTCCAGAAGATACCGAAGATGAGCGTCCAGCAACTCCTTGATTCGGAGACCATTAGCTGAATATCGGGGGGAACGGCCGTGCCTCCGGCCAGGTTCCACGTCAGCCACGATGGCGCCAGCCTCCTCCAGAGCCAGCAAGTGCTTGGCAACGCTGGGTTCGCCTGCGCTTACGGAAGCGACAATATCCCCGCGGGTCGCCGGGCCGTGCGCGGAAAGGTAGCGCAGGATCTCGTTGCGCGACCTGTTGCCAAAAGTCGCGACAGCAGCCTCGACGTCGGCGGACCAGGCGTCATCCTTAGGCTGAGTAATCCTTGGCATGGCTCCATTCTTACCGAACACGTACCGAAAAGTAAGACTCGCAGTCTTGACGATACTTTAATTATCGTTGACAATAGTTTGCATAGCTTTACTTTGTTCCTCGCGGTCTCAATTCCGGCCGCCACTCCTGCGGAGCCGCTCGTGCCGGCACCGAACCCATTGGAATCTGTTAGTCGAAGCGGTGAAGACTATGAGAGTCGAAGCCAGGTCGAATGAACCCCAACGACATCAACCACCTGCAACAATTGTTGACATCTCCCTTTGCGGGCCGCCGTCGCCAGCTGAGCTCGCGATCCCCGTGGACCAGATCATGGTGGCCGTCGACGGCGTACGACATTACGTCGTTGCCCATCTGTCGAGGATCGGCCGGGCTTGCGACGTGGACGATGTCATGCAGGACATACGTGTGGCCGTGTGGGATGGAATGGTCAGAGGCCGCTATCAGCCCATGCCGGGTGTACCGTTTGGCGCTTGGGTTCAAGGCGTGTGTGCGAACGTATGCGCGGCGCACATTCGTCGCGAGCTGAGCCATCAGACCCTGCCGTTGTTCGCGGAACCGTCGAATACTGAAAGTTTGCGTTCGCACGCTGCTCTGGCGGTTCTGGGCATGGACAGCAGCGCCGAGCGGGTTGTTGATCAGGTGTGGGCCCGGTTGATCATCTCCCTGACACGGGAAAGTGTGCCAGCCGGAGCCTGGGACCTGGCTGTGGAGAGTCTCACTGGACCGCGACGGTATGGTCCGCCGTCGCCGCAAGACCGTCGACGGTGGCATGCGGTGACTGTGGTGCGTCAGACGGCGAGAACTGTTCAAAGCGCGCTGGAAGTTGATCAAGCCCGGATTCGCTGTATCGGGGATGTGTGCCAATGCGCAGCAGAATGCCTGCCCACGCCCGTGCTCCGTCGAGTAGCCGAAGCGATTGTTGGTCCTGATGTTCGGGGACCAGCGCGCACCAAAGCCTTGGCCGTCCTAGCCGCTGAGCTTGGCGTCACGGAACGCTACCTCGCTGTCCAGATCGGTTTCGCGCGTCGCCTGTATCAAACCTCTTGGCGGATTCTCCGCGGCGGAATGAGACGGGCCACCGGAATCATGTCCTGACCCGAGCACGTGGCCATGAACGGGCGAGGAGGCCGGAATGCTATTGCTGCGAAGAAGTTCCCTGCCTGGCCCAAAAGGCCGGCGCGGGTTGTGGTTCGCTGGTCTTACGCTGGGCATCATCGCGGCCGTATTGTTCGTTCTCGGACGACCGGCGGCTGAGCCCTCGGCAGGACACACGCCATCGCCGTCGTCGAGGCCTGCTCCGGAGAGTCCGGCTCGTCCTATCGTGGGGACGCCGTCGGCAACACCGACTGAATCACCCGCCGTCGCGGACCCCGCAAACAAAGCTGCACCTCTGACAACGAGCTTCCGCGAGCTTGCCGCCGCCGCGGCGACAGCGATCTACACCTGGGACACGCGAACGGCGTCGTACTCGGAGGTCTATTCGCGGCTCCGCGGCTGGTGGCACGTTCTGCCGGACGGATCGAATCCCTTGGCAGTGCTGGTTCAGGAGTTTGAAGCGACCGGGATCAACGCGGGAAGTTACGCAACGCTGGCCGGGCAGCAGGCTCACCGAGCCGCCGAGGTCCAGTCTTTGATGTGCGACGGCGAGCTGGCGAAGGTTCGAGAGCAGCCGGCGCCGTGGACCGGCTTGCACGTGTGCACTGTGTCAGTTCGGGTTGTCGATCAGTCAGTTGCTGCCCGCAATACGTATACGGTGTCAGTCAGCGTCATGGTGAACTGCCCGCCAGCCGCGACAGCGCCAGCGGATCGTTGCGTCATGGTCGGGTTTTACGCTTCGCCGAACAGGATCGTTTACTGATGCCGGCAGCCACCTTCCTCCTTGGTGTAGTCCGGCATCGGTCGATTCTGCGGGCTTTCGTGGCTGCAGGAACGGCTTTGATACTGGCGGGTGCGTTTGCTTTCTGCGCGGCCGTTGCCGTTCTGGGCGCCACCGCTGCGGATGGTGCGTCTGTCTGCATACCGGGTCGGAGTGGCCAAACGGGTGATAGCGAGGCCCATGCCATGGACATTCGTGTCGCGGGGCAGCCGCCGATCAATCTGAGCGCGCGGCAACTGGCCGTTGCAGGCGCCTACATCTCGGTGGGCAAGCAGTTGGGGATACCCAGGGATGGCCAGATCATCGCGATCATGATGGCGCTGCAGGAATCCGGACTTAGGGTCTTGGCTAATGCGAACGTGCCTTCGTCGCTCAGCTATCCGCACGACGGTGTCGGTAGTGACCACGATTCTCTTGGCAGCGCCCAGCAACGCCCAGCTGCCGGCTGGGGGAGCGTCGAACAGTTGATGGATCCCAACTACAACGTTCGAGCCTTCTACGGCGGGCCGTCTGGTCCCAACCAAGGCAGCCCTCGCGGACTATTGGACGTTCCCAGCTGGCAGAACATGAGCAAAGGCTCTGCTGCCCAAGCTGTTCAAGTGTCGGCGTTCCCCGAGCTCTACGCGCGCTGGGAGCCAGAGGCGACCGCTATTGTTGATGCCCTTGCCGGTGGAATCGCGCCAGCGGTGTGTGATGATCCTGAGACTTTCACGGCGGCGAGCCCCGATCCTGCAAATCTGAGCCAGATCCGTAGGGACATCTTGCGGTTCGCGCGAGAAGGTGTCGGTGGGACGTATGTCTGGGGCGGAACAGCGTTCAAAGCTTGGGACTGCTCCGGCTACGTCCAGTGGATCTACCGGCAGGTTGGAATCAACTTGCCGCGGACGGAGCAGTGGACAGCTGGTACTCGAACCGGCATGCCACAACCAGGTGATCTGGTGGTCCAAAACGTTGATGGGCCAAACCATTGGGGACATGTCGGCATCTACGCTGGCGACGGCATGATGTGGAGCGCGCTCAATCCCGCGGTGGGGACGCTGCTGCATCCAATCGCGTGGAATTCGGACACGGCCTATTTCGATCTGCTGGCCTGACGACGAGTTGCATTCAGGAACCTGAAATCGGCGCGCAGGTTCAGGGCTCCCGCGAATCATAAGGCTCTGCGCGCAGAGCCGGGTTACCATGCGCTCGGCCGTAGCCGCGGTGGCCTGGCTTGCAACGTCTATCTGGCCGCGGACGGGAATGCCGCCCGGTGTTGTGGGTCGGAAGGTTCCGCAATCCCTGGGCAAACAGATATGGATCGCCGCGACGATCCCAAGCGCGACGAGCAGAGCGCGTACCTCCGCGAGCGGCCGCTCGACCGCAGCCATGACCAGAGAAGGCCGCTGCCGCGGCCGTAACGTCGTGGAACGCTGCTCTAACAAGCTCAAGCAAACGGAGACGGATCACGATGTGCACTGACATACCCACGCGCAAACGACCGCGCCGAAATCAGCCTCGCCGTCACACTCAATCCGCCTACGCACCAGCTTGATCAACTCGGCCTAGAACTCAAAGACCGCGTTCGGGTCGTCCATGGCCCGTCTCAGTTCGCCGAGATTGCTGATATTTGCGAGTGGTGACGTCCGTGCGACTTCGACGATGCCTCCGACGAAGGTCTGCATCGCCGAAACGTCTCCAGACTCAAGGGCCAGGTCGAGGCTCTTGAATAGTCGCGTGTGCGTCTCGCGCCGCTCTTCGAAAATCCGATCGAAGTACTCTCGCAGAACCTTCTCGGATGCCTTGACCCGCGCAACCTCGGTCTCTCGATACGTCTTGAGTTTCTCGCGCTTCGTACTCTCCGTCTGGTGGATCTGGATCGACTCGCGCACAGCATCCACGATCTGGTTGAGTGCGCTGAGTGCATCGGCCGAGCTGAGCTTTCCCACCGCCGCCCCGGTCGCCTTCGGAGGCAGCACGGTGCCCTTGAGTACTCTTTTCTGATCAGTCATCCGTCGTCTCCGTGTTTGCATCGCGGTACTTAAAGTTGAGTTGTTCGGTATTCGCGTCGAGGTTGCCGTCCTCGTAAACGGCTGACGCAATGGCTAATTGTCCTGCCGCCGTGACGAGGATCAGAGCGGCCTGGAGTCGCTCGGCGTGAAGGTCGATGTTGAACGGCTCGGATTCGAGAATGTCGAGGGTTTCAGTTGCCTGGGACACCAACCGGGTGAGGATCGCGTTCTGCTCACGCGCCCATTTCCGCACTCCGCGGAGAAGCTCTTCGTGCCTGTCGAGCTGCACGACCTCGACGTCGACTTCAGCTCGGTGCTCGTCAGCCACAGTTCGTGCCTTGGTTCCTTGGTTCTTCACCGTGACACCTGCGATGAAGAGACCCGCACCCGCACCCGCGACGTTGAGCATGGTCGTGCCGAGGTCCATGCCGCCACCGCCTGCGGCGCGGCTTCCGCCGCCGAAGAATGCGAGTATTGCTCTCTCGAGCGCTGCCCCGCTGAGGGTAGACATCGCGGTCCCGGTACTGGCCTTCGCTAACTGTTTCGCGGCCGCCCGGAGGGCGACTGGGGTTGCAGCAGCGGCGACTGCTGAGCCGAAGACTCCCCGGACCCAGCCCACGACATCAGGGTCGAGCTTGGCCATTCCTGGGACTGGAGTGCTTAATGCGTCGACTCCGTCGAGGATGAGGCGCTCATTCGCTCGAACCTGCTTGCCATGACTCACGAGGAAGTCTTCCATCCGGAAGATAACATCACGCTGAGCCAGTTCCTGCGTCTGTCCAAAGGCCTTGAGCGCTACGCTCGTGCGGTCGACCTTGGCGAGGTAAGTGACGCGGCGCTTCTCGCGGCGCGCATGGTTAAGGTCGATCTGCGTTTTGGCTTTCCTGATCTGCACGCCGCCCACGGTGCCGGCTACGACGCCGACGCCCCCAGTGATGGAGCTGCTGATGCCGATCACGAGCGGAACGAGCGGTAGAACCACAGTCGGCACCTCCTGGAAGGGACTGCGAGGCGATGCGCAGGTTCTGCGATCGTATCGCATGCGAATGCCATCGCTACCTTGCCGCCACACCCATCTGACTACGCACCAGCTTGATCAACAGGGATAGTCGGCAACGTGACACCCGCATCTCGTGTCGGACGGTGCCAACGCTCGTGGCCGTCGTGGTCCGTCACTAGGATGTTGCTGGGACCGCTTGACCAGTCGTGGAAGCGCGCAGACGGATTGCAGCATGAGGTAGCGGTCAGCGCTACAGGGGGGAAGATCAGGTGTGGATCACCGGTGACGTGAATTTGCCCCAAGCCGTGCTCGACGCACAGGCTGAAGGGCGCCTGGTACTTTTCGTTGGCGCGGGGGCTTCGGTTGACGCTCCGTCAGGACTGCCGCTATTCGACAAGTTGGCCCGTCAGTTGGCAGAAATGGCACGAGTGCCATTCGACAAGAACGTCGCGCTTGACTTCTTCCTGGGATCGATGCCGGAGAGTTTCGACACGCACCGCCACACCCGGGATATCATCGCTCGCGAAGAGTCCTCACCGAACACTACCCATGCAGCGCTCGTTCGGGTCGCTTCCTCAGTTGGGCAGCTGCGGGTCGTCACGACGAACTTCGATAGCCACCTTTCGTCGGCAGCATCTGCTGGAGGGATCGAAGTTCCCGACACGTGGATTGGTCCTGCCCTACCGCTCGGGGAAGATTTCACGGGCATTGTCCATCTTCACGGTTCTGTGCTCCGCGACCCTCGGGAGCTAGTTCTCACCGACAGAGACTTCGGGCGGGCGTACCTCACCAATGCATGGGCTACCCGATTCCTACTACCGATGTTTCAGAGGTTTACGGTGCTGTTCATCGGTTATAGCCATGATGACCCGATCATGCGATACCTCGCACTTGGCCTGCCGTCCGGGACACCGCGATACGTCTTCACGAAGTCCAAGGAAGCCAACGATTCTAAGTGGACACGGCTCGGGGTGAAGACGATCGGTTACCCAGTCAAGGGCCACGATCATACTGCGCTTGTCGCTGCATTGGAGGCTTGGGACCTCCGTGCCCGGATGGGGCAGACCGAGCACCGTGCTCAGATTGTTGAACTTGTTACTGGCGGCCCGACCCTCACCCCCGTCGACTACGACTACCTCGTCGGTCAACTCGAGATCGCTGATGGTGCGCGTGAGTTCGTTCAGGCTGTTGCAGCTGTCGAGCCGAGTCTCCGGGTCGCGTGGCTCCACTGGGCGGAGGATTTGCCACGGTTCAAGGCGATCTTCAACGGTCAGGACGGAGACGCCGCGGCCAGCATCCTTGGGAACTGGTTCTGTCGGAGCTTCGTTGGGTTGCCGGAACTTCACGGGGCCGCGCTGCAGACAGTGCAGCGGTTGGGCCAGGCGTTCGGTAAGGGCCTCTTTCTTGCTGCCGGTTGGGCAGCGGACGAGCTGAGTCAGTTGGATGCAGACGCCGGTAGGCGGTGGAAGGCGTTCCTCGCGACCTCAGTCCAGGGTCAATCCGCGCCGGTCACCACGGAGACGCTTCTGCCATACCTCCCGACTGACCGCCCGGAGGACCCAACGGTGCTCCGGGCTATTCTCAGGGCTTACCTTGTGCTCAAGCGACGATGGTTCCTTGATGACTCCGAGAATCTGACAACAGTCCCGGATGCTGAAGTGCATTGGAATACCGATGCGGACAGCCTCACGGGGCACGTGTTGAAGGTCGTAGAGGTGACCGCACCCGGCGACTTGACGCTGGGATCAGTGCTGGAGGATTCGCTGAGCGCCGCTTACGACTTACTCGACGCCTACCACGGCCAACGCGAGTGGGATCCGCTCAGCTTTGGACGCTCGGCAATCGAACCACACGAGCAAGATCAGTTTCACGATCCCATCGACGCGGTCATCGACGGGCTACGAGCGTATGGTGAGAAAGCCCTGTCCGCGCGCGGTGACCTGCCCGAGCGATGGTGGTCGCTTGGGCGAGATCTCTTCCGCCGTCTCGCGCTACATTTGCTCGCAGTTGACACCTCGCGCACATCCGACGAGAAGATCTCTTGGTTGCTCGAGCGATCTGTTCTCTATGAAATCGGACTCAAGCACGAGGTATACGGCGTCCTTGAGGTGGCGACTGAAACAGCATCGCAAGAGACCCGTGGTCTCCTTCTTGCGGCTGCACAAGCCGGGCCAAGCCTCCCGGCAGACATCCCCGACCTTGAGCGACACACCGCCTACGCGACCTTCAACTTGCTGGTATGGCTTGCACAGGTGGCGCCTGAGTGGTCAGAAGCCGGCAGCGCACTGGCAGCGGCACAGGACGCAAACTCTGGCTTCGCCCCGCGGGAGCATCCCGACTTCGACAGATGGATGACGAGCGGTACCTGGGGTGGAAAACTACCGATGGAACCGGAGGACTTCGTCAGGTCCTTTGCCGAGGATCCCGCCGCGGCGGTCGATGACCTCTTGGCACGGGACTACTCGGAACGGAACTTCGACGAACCTGAGTGGCGCGATGCTCTTTCTCTCGTGAGCCGAGTGGCTGAGTCCCATCCAGATCTCGGCGAACAGCTCTGGGCACTCACCGATGAGTGGAAGGACCGCGATGGTCAGGCCAACGACCTCCGTCGAGCCACTATTGAAGGCTGGGCAAAGGCGACCTTGGGTGAGGTTGCCGACGCTGTCGTCGCTCGGGTTGCAACGCAAGCCGGAAATTCCGAGTCCGCTCGGTCCGTTAGCCGATTCTTACTGGAGCAGGTTCGCAAGCAGATCAACAGTGACGAGACATCGGCTCTCGCTGTCATGCGTCGTATTGCCTCGGATCTGTGGGCGAATCATGGCCACTCATTCACACATGCGGATGGAGTGGACCCGAACTCAATGGCACCGCTCTATCTCAATTCTTGGCCAGGAGACCTTGCGCAGTACTGGACTGTCGAGGTCGATCGACGGTGGAGGAAGCATCGTGATGATTGGTCCGGCCTCAGCTATGACGAGCGCGGTGCCCTGACTCAACTTCTCGACGCGCCGCCGCACGCGCTCGATGCCACTGGACCGGCTCTTGCGAGCCACTTGTTCTTCCTATTCGCCGCCGATCCGACCTTCGCCACCGAGCGTGTGCTTCCGCTATTCCGCGAGGACAAGACTGCAGCGTTGGTCTGGATTCCATATCTACATAGCCCCCGCTACAACGACAAGATGCTCGCGGCGAGTTTCCTCGACAGCACGATAGCGGAGTGGGGCCGGCTCGGCGCACTAGGAGGGACGCATCTCCGGAATTCCTTCTTTGGCCTAGTCGCGTCGATAGTGTCTTTCTCTGGTGTCACGTCAGACTCACGCCAAGACTTGCTGGTTCAAAGCGTGCTTGCCAACGAAGGGGAGCACGCAGCCGAGTTTGCTGGCGCGGTTGTGCGCTTCCTCCGCGAAGATGGGGTCGACGGCGCCGAAGTGTGGAAGCGATGGCTTCGTGACCATCTGGCGGCACGGCTGAACGGCGTGCCAAGAACGGCAGCCATGGAAGAGCTTGCCTGCTGGGCAGACGCGGTCCCTTACCTCGGCGATGGTACTCCTGAAGCGGTCGAATTGCTTGGCGGCCACAGCATCCCTCTCGGGGATCGATTCTCCCGTCCCGATTTCCCGGAAGGAGCACTCTCCGCTTATGGCCCGGTACTGGCGTCGCACTTCGCGGAACGTATTCGTAACTCGCTACCCAGCAACTACTCCATCGTCCGCCAAGTGGGCGAGCTGATCGTTGTGTTGCGTGGCGCCCTCGGCGATGCAGGTGTGCAACCGTTAGTGGACGCGGCGGAGGCGGGGGGATTCCCTACTGGCTGATCAGACTAGTGAGGCATGTGAGGATCGAGTCCCCATAGCCTTTGACGATGCCGCAGACGAATAGCCGCGACTCCATACACCTCGATTAGCCCCCAATCAAGCACCTGGCATCCCATCAATCAACTGATTGGCTGGATGGTACTCCGTCAGTCCAGTGAGACTGCGGCTCGTTGCCCAAGCCACAGGTCATGTCGCTCCGCCCCGACGCCTCCATGAAGTCGTGAGCCCAACCTGCTCATTCCCTTGGTTAGCGACGGACGGAGCGCCCGATGTTCTTGGCAGTGGTGGACCCTGGAATCACCCCCAATGCAGATTTCCCCTTCCTCGATTCGTTGAAACAGATCGGCGGAGGGATCCTCGTAGGGGCCTTCATTGTGATCGCGATCGTGGCGATCATCGGCGCGGCGATGCTCTTGACCGGCAAACTGAGCCAGTCCTCGCGGTTGGCCTCCGGCGGCGGCATGATCCTGCTGTGGACCGGCCCCGTGGCCGCGATCCTGGGTGGCATCAACGGCTACATCCTCTGGTCCCAGACGGCCTTTCCGCTTGGTTTCTAGGCCGCATCGGTTATGCCCATTCAGTGCGACCTCAATGGCTGGTGGCCGCCAGGCTGCGGTCTCGTCTCCCAAGCGAATGACGGCGTCCAAGGCTCTATCACCTCGCTTTTTGCGAACATTCTCCAGAGCATCGCCTCCTGGATCTGGTCCTTCATCACCGGCGCGTTCAGCGTCTCGGACGTCGATGACTCCCAGTGGATCGCCGTCGAGGGACTAACGAACTGGTGGGTCATCGTCATGATGACCCCGCTTGTCGTCGTCATGATCCTGCAGTTGCTCTCCGGCCTGATCAGCCAGCAGCCCCGCCGCCTGGCCAAGGCACTTATCGGGGGTGCCGTCGCCGTTCCGCTGGTGGCTGCTGCTGTCTACCTTGTCCGCCAGCTCACCAAGGTCGGCGATTCCGCCGCCACAGCGCTCCTCGGTTCCATGGGGACGGACCCCTATGTGCTCTTCATGCGGCTCTTCGGCTTCGAACGGGCACCCGCAGACTCCGGCAGAGAGTGGAATGTTGTCTCGCTGTCACCGGGAACGAGCGGTGGTGGAACCGGAGGAGTTGTGGTGACGGCGATGGCCGTTATCGTTGTCTGGATTCTGGCGTTCATCCTGATGTGCTCCATGATCTTTCGGTCGTTCGCGCTCGTCGTGCTGGCCGCCGTTGCTCCGGTCGCTCTCATGCTCATGCCGTGGGAAAAGACAAGGACCTGGGCGCGGCGGTGGTGCGAGATCGTCGTCGCGTTGTTGCTGGCCAAACCACTCGCCGCAACGGTGCTCGCCGTGGCCATCAAGCTCTTTGCCGAGTCGAAATCATTCGCTGGGCTCGCGGCTGGCGTCGTCGGCATGGCCCTGGCGTGCGGCGCACCGCTCATGGCCCTGCGGCTCGTGAGCTTCGCCGGCGGCGAGCTGGCTGCGGCGGCACAAACCGCGGGCGGCGGGCAAGTCCTGTCGCGCGGCTCCAGCATCACAGCTCGGCAGATCAGCCGCCAGGCAGGCGGGCGTTTCACGCTCGCAGCTCTTGCCGGGCGCTCGGCTATTACCCGCCCGATCCAGTCCAGCCGGCCGCAGTTTCCCACCCGGGCGCTGCCGCCGCGAGTGCCGCTGCCTGGCAAGGTGACCGGCAAGACGCCGTCAAGGACTTCCTGTGCAACCGCACCCGCGTTGATGCTCGACGCCGGGCCGGCGGCTCCGGATCGACCGTCACCTCAGGCGCCCTCCGGCGGTGGTGCGCCGGCTGCACGCTCGCGTTCACCGCGCAAGGCGCCCCACCCGCCGTCGTCCATCCGGCCGCCGGGTCCAAAGGCCTCGCCGCCGGCGCCACCGCTGACCACGCGCCAACAGCCAGTAGTCCAGCCGCCGATCGATGGTGATTCCCGTGTCTGACAGCTCCCGCATCATCGAGGCAGTCAAGTTTCCGCGCTACGAGCGTCGAGGCCTGTTTATGGGCCTGAAGTGGTACCAGCTGCTGTGGTTGGCCAGCGGTGTCCTGGTGGCGAGTCTGGCCTCGGCGGTTCGTGGGCCGGCCGGGTTGTTCGCCTCGGGGCCCCTGTGGTTGGCGTTGATCCTGTTCGGTTTGCTGCAGTATTCGCGGATCCCGTATCCGGTGTGGGTCAGTCATGCGGTCTTGTTTTTCTATCGAGCCATGGCCAGACAGACCCGATTCTTGGCCAGACCGGAACGGGCCGTGTTGGCCGGGAGGCTGGCACTCCCCGGCGGATTGGGGAGTCTGGAGTTGCGAAGGACCGCCCTCGGGGAGGCGTTTATCGTGGACGCCCACGGCCGGGAAGCCATTGCAGTCCTTCGTTGCAGCACCAGGTCGTTCGCGCTCCTTGATGCGGATGAGAAAGCTTGGGCCGTGCAGGCGTGGTCCCGTGTGCAGGCGGGCATGGCCCAGCGGACGAGCATCGCGAGGATCGCGGTGCAGGACTACACGATTCCGTATCCGGCGTGCGCTCTGCGGGACTTCTATGAGAACGCAGTCTCACAGCGGGAGGGCGAAACCAGCGAACCAACTTGGGGCCAGCGCGCCTACGAGGACCTGATTTCTGCCGCCGGATCCACTATGAGCCACGATCTGCTCATCGCCCTGGTGGTCGACACGGCCAGGGCCCGACGCCGGATCAGGGAGTCCGGCGGGGGACTGGCCGGCGTCGAACGCGTGCTCCGCCTGGAGGTCGAGGCGATAACGACAGGGCTGGGAACCCACGGTGTGAGGGTGGAGGAATGGCTACCGGAGGGCGGACTGCTCGACGTCGTTCGGGGCGCGTTTGACCCGGAAGCCAAAGTGAACCAGGCGGTGCAGCAAGCCGACCAAACGCCACGAACCATCTCCGGTCCCATGGCCGTCGAGGAGCACTGGACCTACATCCGCACGGACACCGGCTTCCATCAAACGTTCTGGATTGCGGAGTGGCCGCGGCAGAAGGTCTTCCCAGGTTTCCTCCACCCCTTGATCTACGTTGGCGATTTCCGTCACACGGTCACCGAGGTGATCCGCGCCGTGCCCACCTCGGAGGCCTTGAGGGACATCCGCTCTGCCCAGGAGGCTCATGAAACCCGGCGACGGATCAACACCCGCTTCGACAGGCCACTCACCCGCGAGCAGCGAGCTGAGGAAGAAGAGGTCGCCCAGCGAGAGGAGGAGATCGTCGCGGGCCACGGCGACGTCAGGCCGGCGGCCTACGTGACCATCACGGCTTCCACACTCGAGGATCTTGCCCGGCATCGGCAGGAACTGGAATCCGCCGCAGCGGGAGCGTTCGTCGAACTGCGTCTGCTGGCGGGGCAGCAATGGGCGGCGTTTGTCGCCGGTGCGCTTCCGTTCGGGAGGGGGCTGCGATGAAGCGGACAAACCAAACGGTTCAGTACGTTCCCGCGGGCGGAAACCGCCAGGAGCGGAAAGAACGACGCCGACGTGAGGCTTCGGCACACGGCCGACCCCGGGTGTCCGCACTCCACCTGGTGGGCGATGCGGTTGGCGCCCGGATGGGCGGTGCAGAACTCGGCGGCGATTGGGGAAGCAGAGAACCGGATTCTCTGCGCGGCCCACACCGGCTGCGCCCGGCACCGCACCGTGCGTCCACCTTGACCTTCGCCGCGGCATATCCGTTCATCACCGAATCCGGCTTGGGCCATGAGGGCACGTACATCGGCACGGACGTGTTCGGCTCCGGAGCGTTTTCCTACGATCCGTGGATTCTCTACGACAAGGGCGTCATCAGCGGGCCCTCGATCGTCGTGATCGGCACAGTAGGGACGGGCAAGTCGATGTGCGGCAAGTCCTTGGTGGCGCGGTCGATTACGCTGGGCCGCAAGGCCGCCGTCGCGTCCGACCCCAAGGGCGAATGGGTGGCTGTGGCCAATGCGGTTGGCGGCAAGGTCATTTCCGTCGGGCCCGGCAGGTCAGCCCGCGTCAACCCGCTCGACGCCGGACCGCGGTCCAACGCCCTGACTGAGGCACAGTGGCAGGCCGTGGTGCGTCAACGCCGTCGCTATCTGCTCGTGGCGCTCGTCTCTCTCATGCGGCAAGGCATGCCGCTTCGCCCGGTAGAGCACACAGCCCTGGACATGGCGCTCATGGAGACTGTCGCCGAGAACTCGAATCCCACGCTTCCCATGGTTTTGGACCACCTGCTCAACCCCTCGAAGGAAACCATCGGCCTGGTGGGCAAGGACGGGGGACTGGCCGTCAGCCACTCCCTCCGGCGCACCGTCTCCGGCGATCTGGAAGGCATGTTCGACGCTCCTTCCACCGTATCCTTCGACGCCGATGCGCCCATGATGGTGATGGACACGTCCGCTCTAATTGGCGCCTCGGAACAGGCCCTCTCTCTGGCCGCTGCGTGCGGTGCCACCTGGCTGGAAGCCGCGGTGACCAATCCCGACGGCGGCAAACGGCTGGTGGTGTACGACGAAGGCTGGCGGATGCTGGCCGACCCGTACATGCTCGCCAAGATGAGCGAGCAGTGGCGGCTGGCCCGCACCTACGGGATCGCGAACCTGCTGATCATGCACAAGGTGGCCGATCTCAACGAGATCGGAGACAGCAGCAGTGGGCATCGCCAGAAAGCACTCGGCCTGCTCACGGAAGCGGACACGAGAATCATCTACCGGCAGAAGCACGACGCCATGCGGCTGACCAAGGAAGCGCTCGGTCTTTCGGAGGCCGAATGTGAGCACGTGGAGAACCTTCCCAAAGGCGTCGGACTCTGGAAGGTCGGCAACCGCTCCTTCATCGTCGCCAACCGCGTCACGACCGACGAACTGGACGTTTTCGGTACCGACGACCGGATGATCTGAAGGCCGGGGCATGAACCGCCGAATAGCCGACAACAGCCCTTTGGTCAGCGCGGGGCTCTTCGCAGCGGCCGGCTATGTCTGCCTCTGCGTTCTGATCCAAGCGGCCGCCCATATCGTCGTCTCACAGCACTGCGGCGGGAGCCGGCTCTCGCCGCCCAACCCGGCTGCCGCCATCGGGCTGTTCATCGGTCGAATGGAGTGGATCGCTACCCTCCCGGCAGGATGTGACGTCGGCACTGGCGCCATTTGGTGGGTGCTCGGACCGGCGCTGGTCCTGATAGTTGCGCTCGCCTTGGGTGCCGTCGTTGTCTGGCGTCGCTGGAAACAGTCCGGAGCCTGGTTGCGGCAAGACATCCTGAACCGTGACGGCATTGCCCGGCGTGCCGAGATCCGGCAGGACTTTGGGGCCAAGGCTGTCCGGAAACGCGGCAAATTTACGAGGCCAGGTTTGGCGAAACCCAGAGTGCAGGACGTGTCCTGGACGCTGGGCCGTTCCCGAGGCGTCATCGTCCATGTCTCCACCGAGGAGTCCATGGTCATCCAAGGGGCTCCGCGCTCCGGCAAGGGCCTTTACGTGGTCATCAACGCCATCCTCGATGCACCGGGCGCCGTAGTTACCACCTCCACTCGGGCAGACAATTTGGTGGTCACCATGAGGGCTCGCGCTACTGGCGGCCGTCCGGTGACCGTGTTCGACCCACAAGGGATGTCCGGGCTGCCGTCAACGCTCCGGTGGTCGCCCGTGCGTGGCTGCCAGGACCCGGACACCGCCACGCGGCGGGCCTTGGTCCTTACGGCGGACACGGAGATGAAGGGCGAGAACGCTGCGTGGCAAAAGCGCTCGCTGATTGTCCTGCAGTGCCTTCTTCATGCTGCGGCCTTGTCCGGCGAGGGGGTCCGCGCGTTTCGGCGTTGGTCATCGAGCCCAGTCTTGGCGCGAGAAGCCCTTGAGGTGCTAAGCGGACCGGGAGCTGCCCTGGGTTGGCAGGCCGACCTTATGGGAATCCTCGAGGATGACCCCAGGAACACCTCGAACTCCTGGATCGGTGTCTCAGCTGCCGTGGCTCCGCTGTCATCGCCCAAGGTGCTCGCTGCTCTGGATCCACAAGACGCAGCCGAAGAGTTCGACCCTAAGTCATTCATCCGCGAGCGCGGCACACTGTACCTGATCGGCACCCGGGCCGGAGCCGCCGCAGCAGGGCCATACCTTTCGGCACTCATAGACGACATCGACAACGCCGCCCGCGAAATGGCTTTCGTGTCTCCGGGAGGTCGGCTGGATCCGCCCTTGTCGCTGATTCTTGACGAGATCGCCAATCTGGCGCCCTGGCCGGGCCTGCCCATTGCGCTCGCCGACGGCGGCGGGATCGGCATTTCGACCCTTGTGGTCCTGCAGTCGCTTTCTCAAGCGAGGACCGGATGGTCCATCGATGAGGCCGCCACTATCTGGGACTCGGCCATCATCAAAGTCATTTTTGGTGGAGGTTCTGACGAACGGGACCTGCGCTCTCTTGCGGGGCTGCTGGGGGAGCGGAGCCTGACTCTGAACACCCGTTCCTGGTCCGCACAAGGGCGCCAGGACGGCGAACAGATCAGGGAGAGTCCAGTCCTACCGCTCCACGAAATCCGCCGCCTACCGGCCGGCACAGCCCTCATGCTGGGACGCCGGACACGTCCGATCCTCCTGGACCTGCGTGAATGGCACAAGCGCAAAGATGCCGCCGAACTCGGGCGCTCCAAACTGGAACTCGAACGGGCATTGGCGGATGGGCACCGTGTGAAGCAGACGACCACGGAGGTGGTGAACGATGGACAGCCGTGAGGAGCTAGAGCGGTTTGAAATTCCGTCAGCGGCATCGGACGACGACGAGCTGACGGCCGAACTCTTCCGTGCAGCCTTCCGGCCGCCGGCGCGCAATGTAGGCGTGACTTATCGCTGGCGTGAAATGACGCCAGCACAGGCTGAAGGTGTATGGAACGCCCTAGCGGTGTGGGTCAGATGGCTCGTCGCCACATACCAGTTGACGACGTCGGTGGTTCCGGATTGCTGGTGGCGCCACTCTGAGATCGTCGCTGAGCTCTACGCGCTTCAGCGGGCAGAACTCGCGTCCTACGCCGCGGACGATTCCGGCTTCGGACCGCTGGCCTTTCACGAGCGCCTGCCACACGCCGTCGAGCGCCTGCGCATCCATACCCGGACCGCGGGTTGTGTTGGACTGCAGGCGCACAAGGAGCCGGCGCCGAGGTTCCTGCGGCTGGACCAATCGGACTTCCGTGAGTGGCAGACGGCTTCGCACCAGGTAGGGGACGGATTCTGACAGCGCATCTTGTCGCGTAAGGGTTCGAAAGCCCGCAGAGGTGACCCATTAGCGGGAGTACCATGGAGCCCATGAAGCGAGGCATCGCAGCCGCCGGAGTCGTGGCACTTCTGCTGTCTGGATGCGGGGTGCCCCAGGCTCCCGCTGCAAATACGCCCACTGAAAAGTCCTCTGCCCAAATTGCGAGCATTATTGCGGAGCTGAATCCGCAATTGGAAAAGACGTACTCACTGCACTTCGAATACGGCAAGGTATGCGACGATCCGGCACTTGAGAAATACGACAAAGACAACCCGAAAGGCTGCGACGGCACCATTGAAGACGTCCGAAAGCTGATCTCGAAAGCCAAGGAGGATCTGGAGGCCTCGAAGCCCTGGCCAGCCGAGCTTCAAGAGCTCGCCGCGAGGACGGTCTCGGACTTCGACTTGGTCATCGAAGGCACCAACGAAGAGACCGTATATCGGACCGTGGACACGGGAACCAGGATCGAGAAGCTTAGGGTGACCTTAGCGGCTTGGAAACCATTCGGAGCATAGATTCCAAAAACCTCTTGAGTCATGCCGTTCGCGCTGAGGACATGAACAGATACGCGCAACGAACCGTTCCCGGAATCGCGGATGTACCTAGAATGGCCGGCATTGCGGGTCAGTGGCGTACTGAACCCCAGCACCAACGCCCTGTACACGGCCGCCTTCGGATCCTGACCAGGAATAGCCGTACCTAGGCCGCTCCCATCTGCGAAAAGCGGATGGGAGCCCTTCTTTGGCCTCGGCAATTGCGGTGCCGTGGGGCGTTCGCCTGAGTCCATCTCGCCATCGCCCGGACGGTCTGACCTCAACCGTCGACGATGTGAGCGAACTGCCGCATTCGCATAGTGGCAGACGGCTTCGCACCACGCCGGGGACGGATTGAGTCATGCCGTTTTCGCTCTACAGGACATGAACAGGTATCCGCAGCGAAACGCGGGCGGAATCCAAGAAGTTTGGAGGGCGGCTGCCGTGGCCCCTGAAGCTGAAGACGTAGCGAACGACGTGGCGACAGCTGCCGCGCCTGCTCTGGCCGGCACAAGCAGCGCCCGCATGACCCCAGAGGAGCGCATCGCCGCCCTGACGGATGGCCTCCACGCGATCCTGGAGCATGCGGTTGAATCGCCCTCCCGTTGGCAAATGCTGTTGGACGCCTCTGCAACACTTTGGCGCTACTCGGGCGGCAACGTTGCCCTGCTGATGATGCAGATGGCCCAGCGCGGCACCGAAGAACCAACTCTTGTGGCCGGCTACAAAGAATGGGAACGTCACGGCCGCGCCGTTCTCCGGGGCGAGCACGCCCTGTGGGTGATCGCGCCCCGCACGTCACGAGTCCAGCAGGTAACTCTTCCAGACGGCACACGGCAGCGCATCCCGCTCGGTGAGAAGCTACCGCGAGGAGCCGTCGACGACGGTAAGAAGACAATCATCACCGGATGGCGCGGCCAAGCAGTCTTCGACGTTTGCCAAACCCAGGGAACCCCGCTGTTGGTACCCCGGGCCATGGACGGACCGGGGCCGGACACCGCAGAGCTCTGGCAATCCCTGGCAGATGTCGCTGGCATGCACGGCTTCAGCGTAGATGTCACGGATGCCCAGTACGGCCTGACAAGCGGCTTTACGGACTTTTCGAAACACCGTGTCCAAGTGGGTGCGTGGCTTCCCCCTGAAGAACGGCCGGCGGTCCTTGCCCACGAACTCGGACATGTGTTGCTTCACGGACCGGACGACGAGGTCGGTCGGCTGTACGGCAGCAGCGCTGACCATCGGGGACTGGCCGAAGTCGAGGCTGAATCCGTCGCATACACGGTGCTCAGAGCACATGGGATTGACCGCGGCCCGCAATCGGCCAGCTATCTGGCTGGATGGGCGGACGCCGTCATCGAGGCAGAGAACGATGCGGTTGATCACGACGGCGGCGGCAGACTGCCGTCGTCGCGTGCGGACATTGCCAAGTCCGTGCTTGGCCGCGTCACCGCTGCCAGCAAAGGAATTCTCGAGATCACGCATCCGCCGGGATTCGGCGGCAAGATCTCCGCGGCCGATGCTGATCCGCGGATGGATCCATCGGCAGCGTCGTACGTGGGGCCTGAAGGGCCCGTGCGGTCCGCGGACGGGCCGATGATGGCAGGTCCGTGAGAGCGGACGCAATTATTTGTCCGGCGGGAACGTCCCGCTGGCTTCGGAAAGGACAGAACAATGAGCACCAAGATTCCGGTGAGCATCGCCGGCAACCTCGTGGCTGACCCCGAACTAAGCTTCGGTGAGAGCGGAGTGGCCCACGTCAAGCTGCGTGTCGCCGTCAATCAGCGGATTCAGGGACCGGATGGCGCCTGGCACGACGGCGAGCCGGTCTTCCACAACGTCTCGGCGTTCCGTGCGCTGGCCGAGAATACTGCGAACTCGCTGAAGAAGGGCGACCCAGTCACGGTAACTGGTGAGCTTGAGTTCCGCGCATACGAGAAGGACGGAGAGCGGCGTGAGGCTCGTCGCATCGTTGCCGACACTATCGGTCCGGATCTGCGCTTCGGAACTGCTGTCTATCAGCGGTCAACCCATGCTGCCCCTTCGGGGCCGTTAGCTGAGGTCATTGCCGGACCTGAAGCTCCAGCGACCGAAGCCAGCGCACCTGCATACAACGTCATTTCGAGGGCTCCGGTGGTGGCGCCCCCTTTCGCAGGCCCGGCGGGGAATGAGCTGGGACTGTAGGGCCCATATGAAAACAGCCAAGCGATTCAGAAACAGATACTGAATCCGCCGCCGCATGGACGCGTATCACCCGACCTCCCGAGATTGTGCTCGATGTCAGACGCAGCTCATAGGCGGGCCTTGAGTCATGTTTGCGGGTGAATTATGGCCGCAAATTTAGCGGCTTTATCTCCACAGAATCCTTGATCAGGCCGAGCAAATCATCCTGCCGTGCTTGGCCGAGCGTTAGCCGGTACTTCGCGAGCCCTGAAAGCATCTGGTTGGTGCGTGGCACGTCTCGGCTCAGCGGGTGGTCGAGCAGGCGCCGCTGAATCTTGTGTGTGCCCCGATGGATCCAATGGGGTGCAAACTCGTTGGTCTCGTCTTCGGGAAGTGACGCCACCTGCGCCGTGGCGACGTCGAAGAGCGCGTTCCAAGGGTCAACCACACCTGGCTTCAAAATGGCGGATCCGTGCTGCTCAGCGACGTTCTTCCGCACCGCGTGGCCTAGGTACCGGTGCACCCGACCCTCCCGCTGTTCAAAATCAACGGGATTTCCGGGCACGTTCCAGTGGATAACGGAGTGTGCCCACCAGTGGAAGTCGATGCCTTCTTGGCCCACTGACGTAGAAGCCAGAACGAACGGCCAGAAAGGACTGTTGAACGAGCGACGCACCTCGGGCATGCGGTTGCTGTCGCCGTCGTCTGTCTTGGCGTTGCTGTACCGGACCGCGAAGCGGCTGCCCATCCGGAGATCGTGGGAACCGTCCGGATACTTTGCCAGCATCTGCGCCGGCTTGAGTGACAGTGAGCCTCGAATGTCATCGGCCAACTGCCACAGCTGTTCCACTGTGATCTCGCCGGGAGCCTGCTGGCTGCGGAGCTGGAAGACGTACTCATCCAGCACAGCCTGGAGGTTCCCGGCCTCGCAGTAATGAAGAACTTTCTGCCAGTAGCGGCCGTCGGGATAGAGCTTTTCGAGCAGCTCAGAGACGTCCAGGCGATTGAATAGAGTGCGCAGGCCGGTGGCAGCAAGGACGGCCGCTTTCCACAGCTCGGCGCCGTCAAAGTCGATGGGAACGACTCGTTTCAGAGCACGGTAAACGCAGTTGGCGGGGGAGTTGACGGCCAGATTTTCAATACCGTCCTCCCAAGCCGCAGGCTCACCCACCGCTGCACCCAGCATTCTGTCTACGTGGGCCAAGTAGAGCCCCGCCTCGGATCCACCATCCGGGTCGTCCTTCAGATCGTCGGAAGTCTGTCCTCGCTGGGTTCGTTCGTCCAGTTCCCGCAGCTCTCGCGCCGCCAACTTGGCATTGTTCGCCCAGCCCGCCGGCAGCGTTCCAGGAACGGAAAAATAGGAAGCCCAAGTACCGAGGCGGCTGGCGGGGTCGACCACGGTGCCGCCGGCCATAGATTCGCAGGCAGTGGCCGCGGCATCCAGTGCAACGTCGGCGCGAACCGCGGAACCGGTCATGGCGGCGGCCTGCAAAGGATCGCCTGCTACCGCCAGAGCCGCATGGGGAATGAACAGCGCAAGCGTGGACATGGCCTGAGGCTCACCGTCACGGACCCGGAAACGTAAGCGTCCACGGAACCGTTTGCGTGCCTCGGCCGAGTTTTCGCCGTGCAGCTCAGAGCCTTCCAGGATCTGGCGCTCGGCCTCATAAGACAGGAGCGTCGTAATCGCCGTCGGTGCCGCATTCCAAGCTGAAAATACCAGCTGCTTCGTAGTCGGCCCCACTTCGGCGTATGGCCCGGCTGGCTCAAGGTAGGGGAGCGACGGCGGCATCCACAGGAGCTTCCACCACCCCTGGCCGACAGTGTGCTCGCGAACTGCACGAAACTTGGCATTGTCCGTTTCGATGGCACCATAGGCGCGGTAAATTGCCGGATCGATCGTCGACAGCGAAGGCAGTACGGGCTCAACGGCCTCGCGGTCGCAATGAATTCTGCCGTCCAGCATCCGGCCAATCTTGTAGTCAGTCAGGAAGTGCGCGAACAGCGGCACGGACTTCCAGTACTCCATCGGATTGCCCGCGCGAGCGGTGCGGAACAAAGCCGACAGTGACATGTAGCTCCTGAGGTCTCCCGGCCGGACATCCTCCGGTGCCATCTTGATGGCCTCGAGCATGTCGTCCTTGCCCAGCTGCGGCCGCTCCGTACGGCTCATGAACTGCTTTAGGCCGTTCTCGATCCGATGCGTCAGTTCGTCATCTGGCGTCTGCTTCAGCAGTTGCGTTCTGCGAGCGTCCAGATCAGATTCAAGGCCTTCCATGTACGCAGCGTCGTCGTTGCTCAGGAAGCGGAGCAGCTGCCTGAAATCCGCGGCGTGGTCATCGCTGTCTTCGTCGTGGGCGGCGGTATGAGCCTTGTAGGGAGTGGCCGACAGCAGGATGAGTTTGGCACCCTTGTAGTTCAGGAACTGGCGTGCCAGCTCTGCCGCGGGGTCCGCGTCGTCCGGTTCAGTGCCGGGGGAGTAGAGGAGGTCGCGGAATCGCTGGAATTCGTCCAAAATGATCAAGTCCGGTTCCAGGCAATCCAAGCCGGCTTGGGCGAGGTCACCCCGGAGTCCGCCAATGATCCCGCTCATTCGCCGCCGAACATCGTCAGTTCCGTCGGTCAGGGCGTCGCTCATGGCAGTTTCGAAGGCGGCAAGATTTCCGCTTTTCGTGGCGAGCTGACTGAAGCGGTCACATACCGTGGCGACGAACCCCTCAGGATGCAGCTCAGTTAGCCGGTTAATTTCCCAAGTGAAACCGGAAATGCCGGCGCCCGCCCTCAGCAGCTCGACGGCGTGATCCCGGCGTTCGGCCGTTACCGCTCCGAGCTGCTCAAGGATCCCGAAAAGCACGGCTCGCTCCCTGGCCTGGCCCGGCGCTTTGCTGACATTGAACGACGTTCCGGGAGTCAGCGAGATGAAGTTGACGCGTTTGCGCGTTCCTTGAGCGGCCGGGGCGTTGAGCTTGGTCAACTCGGTTGGCAGCAGCGTCAGTCGCCCCGATTCAATGATGTCCTTTTGCCCTGTCACATTCAGGCGGGCCAGGTTTTGCTTCGCCAGGTCCGAATTGGAACAGACGTAGACGACATCGATCCGGTTGACTCCCGACGCCGGCCGGTCGAGCCGCTCAATGGCCTTGGCGATCACACCTCGGGCCACCATGCTCTTGCCCAGTCCTGTTTCGTCCGCGACAAGATAGCGGTCGGCAGGCTGCGCGTCCAGGTAGAGCCGCTTGAAGACGTGCTCCACGGTCCGCCGCTGGAAGCTCCGGAGACCGTCCAACGCCGGTGTTGCGTCAAACCCCATGATGTTCCCCCAGTTCCAAAGCCTCCGTGGCAGATACCCAGAGTGAATGCAGTTGTTGAATTTCCCGGTCGTCACCCCGCAGCGCGAGCAGCCGGTCCATCACTATCTTGAGGTCCGGAAACACCGAGCCGGCGTCGGGGCTTGCCATTGCCCCAACCAAGGCTTCGAACAGGCCAGCCGTGCTTCCATCCCCAAAGCCAGCTCCCGCAAACCATCCAGTGCCTATACCGCTGCCGGGAAGGGCATCTTCAGGGGTCAGGAATAGCAGCAGAAACTGTCGCAGTTTCTGTGGGTCGTCCAGCTGACGGGCAATAATCTCATCAAGGCGTCCCGCGGGGCCCGACCGAAGACTGCCTTGGATCACCGTGCTCTTGGAAAGCCCGGCGCCCGGATCCTGCAGCGTGAGCACAAGGTAGGGGGTCACGTCTGCGAGAGGAATACCGAAAAAGCTATGTTCGTGCTGCCCGTCAGAAGGTTCTACGACGGCCAGCTGGGGGAGCGAGAGGAGCCGCAACGTCGCGGTGAACTCAGGTTTCGGTGACCAGTCGTGTGAGACGGTCACCGTGAACGTGTTCTTGGCTCCGCCGTCCGCGACGGCGTCGAGGAGGAACCGGTGGGCCGCGGCGTCCCGCAGCGCGTTCTCGAGACGGAAGGCCGCGACATCCTCTTCCGAGCGGGATTGGCCTCCTGCGCCGTCATAGACCGCGAAGGGAACGTCCTTCATGCTTTCCCTGATCCGCTGAACGCCGAGTCGCTTCTTGGCTCCGCGCATTTCGAGCAGGAATTCCACGTTCCTGGTGAACCCCGCCTCGGTGGCGTTGGCGGAACCCAGCAGGGCATAGGTGGAGTGGTCGTAGTCGCAGAAATAGGCCTTGGCATGCAGACCGGTCAGATCGTCGGCAACGTTCTGGATCCCGGACTCGTCCGTCTCGCTCAAGCCTGAATCCGCCGACTCCGGGATACCGAGCTCGTCAAACGCGTGGAATGACGTCCTGGTGTCCGCCACGGTTTTCTCGTTGAGGAGGTCCAGCTGGTCGCCCCGCGAGTAGACGTAGAGGTGCTCTGTCCAGCGGTCCTGAAGCCGGCCGATCAGCCGGTCGTCCAGGAACGGCGAGATGACCAGCTTGTCGCGTCCCAGGAAGGCAGCCTCTCCGGTCTTGTTGTTGAGCGCAATGAAGCTCTCGGGATCTCGGAGGTGCGCCACGATGGAGCCCTGTTCAAATTCCTCACCCATACCCATCGGACGGAACGCCAGACGGTGGATGTCCTCGGGCAGTTCCCAACGGACGTCTGCAAGGCGCGAGGCAAGGCCGCGTACGCGGGCCAGTCGGTCGGCGTCGGGCATTTCAGTACAAAGGCTGGGGAGCCCGGAGATGAAGCGAGCAAGGGGGCCACTGTCGGGGCCCGCGTCCTCGCTGTCCGATACTGGCTGGCCGTCCAGTCGGACGAGGAGGTCCCAGCTAGCGTCCGAGGTTAAGTTGCGGCTGCTGCAAAGGAAGCGGTAGCGGCGTTCTTCGCCGTTCTCGAATTCAAGGAGCCAGACCTTGGGGTGGAACAATCCGCCCTTGACGCTGACTTGATGGACCATGGGTTCCAGTAGCGAAAGCAGGTCGGAGGCGTCCGAAGGTACCCTGATGTGGCCCGCCTGGCAGAAGATGTCCACGCGGTCGGACACTTTGCGCAGGGCGCTGAGGACCGCCACCGGGTTGGTGAATTCCTCGCCGGAACCGGCGACGAAGCTCAACGGCACCGCGAGTGCGCTGGTCATGTCCAGCGTGAAGGTGGTACCCACGGCGTGGGCAAGCCGGAATCCCGCAGGCGGGCGGAGCTGTTGGGTGAGTGCGTGCCTGTTTGCTGGATTAAGCATTCGCCTGTCCTTTCCTCGCCAACCCGGCATGAATATCCAGCACGTTGCGGCGGACTTGGGTCCAGCGGAAGGACAGTGCCACAACTTGAGTTGGTGGTTGCCATGAGCGGAGCCGGCGTTCGTTGCGGAATCGCGAGTTTGACTTCTTCATCAGCTTTTCCCGAGTTTCGACGGCGGCGCGGAGGTCCGCGTTGTCGATCAGCTTTCGCGGGCTCAAGGCGGCATCCAGCATTTCCCGCGCGAAGTCGGCAGTGTTCTTGTTGATGCCCTTATTCAAGGCCTTGGCGCGGCCAAGGTAATCGTCGACGTCCCACGCGGTGAGGAGGTTGCGCTTGTTGTCGCGCCGTTGTTCCCACACTTCCAGGAGTTTCTGTGTGGACTCCAGGAAGTCAGCTCCGGCCGTGAAGACGTTTGCGGACAGCTCGGCAAGAAGGTGCTGATAGAGGATGGTGGCGCCGTTGTGAATGAAAGAAAATGCTTCAGCATCCTTGAGCCACTGCGCCGCTTCGCCCCCCGAGCTGCGGCAGGCAGGGTCAACCCAAGGTGCCCCCGACTTTGCGTCGGGACTGATCGAGGATCCGACAACGTGTGCCAGCATGGTGCCCGGGCAGGTGGCGAGGATCCGTTCCTGGAGCCAGCGGGCCTCATCGTGAGACAGTGTAAGTCCGTTTTCTTCGGACTGCGGGAAGCCTTCAGGGGGCCTGGGCAGGCTTGGGTCCCAGACAGAGTATGCACTCTCTCCTTCTTCCGGCGAAGGAGCGTTCGCGCACATTAGCTGCGCGACGGCGGAGCGGTCTGTTTCAGCGCGGACGATGCCGTAGCGGCGAAGTGCCGACCAGTACGCCGCCGACGGAAGTTGCTGCACGTTTCTGCCGGCGTCACGGCCAATGAAGCTCTCCACTCCGAGTTCTTTGAACCGGCCGATCAGCTGCCGCTCCGATTCCTCGGCCCGCTTGCGCAGATCCTCGGGGTTTCTGGTGCCGCGATGCGCGGTTTGGTACGCCCACGGGACGAGCAGCATATACCGCGCACCAACGTGCAGGACCGATGTACCGGGGAACAAGCTGTTGCTGATCACATCGCGGAGCTGGCCCATGCCGAGGTCATCGGTGGTTTCCGGCGTGCCGAAGAGCTTTACGAGTTCGCGCATCCTCGCGTTTTCCCCAGTCGATGCATCGAGCCAGGAGATCAATGATGCCATGCGCCGTGCCCCCAAAAAATTCGTTAGATCTAAGCAGTGTTTTGCTTCGGTGCGGCTTGCCGGTTTTGTGCAGCAACTTTGAGAAAAACCGGCGCCCCGAATGCACGATAACCTACCGCTGGACATTGTGGCGTCGAGCACTGACAGTAATCACAGTCAGGGGGCACGCAGCGCGAAGGGGCAGCCATGAACAATCCGGCTTGCAACGGAACCATCAATAGCTTGGCGGGGAAAACGGTAGCCCTCACTGGCAAGGTGCTTGTCAGGGGGAAACACTTGCTGAGGCCGGAGCTGATCTTGTTGATCGTGGCTGCTCGTGCGGTCTACAAGCCGGACATGTCGCGCAGGGTTTCCCTTCTTGTTCATGGTGATCTGTCTGGTCAACACGTCGTCAACGAATGGGAACAGCACAGCCAGAAGCTCGAACTTGTGAAGAGCGAGGCGAGGCGCGGGAACCACATCTGTGTTGTCACGTCCCGCGGACTGTCCGACCTCCTCGATGGTTCCCCTGCAGATTGTCAGCTGTGGCGATACCGTCACGTGTAAACGGAGGTGCCTGGTTATCTTTCTCAGAGAGCGAGCTGAATTCCGGGCACGGCCAGGCTACATGCACGTGATGGCGGAAGTAGGTCCGAGAACGTGTAAAACTTGCATCCGAGAACCAGATATTTACATGGGGGAGTGCATGAGCATTGATGCTGTCGCAACGGACCAGCCGCGGACGACGGGAGTTCCCACGGAAGGCCAGCTGGTAGAGGTCCGGGGATCTCGGTGGGTGGTTACGGACGTTGCCCGCCAAGGGCTCATGCGCAGCCCCGCGGACGAGGGGGTGCAGTCCAGCCAGCACGCAGTAAGCTTGCAGTCGGTCGAAGACGACAGGCTCGGGCACGAGCTAAAGGTCGTGTGGGAACTTGAGCCCGGACGCATGCTCGTCCCCAATAAGGACTTGCCGGACAAGATCGACGCCGAGAGATTCGACGATCCGGAGACCCTTGCCGCCTTCATCGACGCACTTCGTTGGGGAGCCGTCACGTCTGCTGATTCCAAGGCCTTCCAGGCGCCATTCAGAAGCGCCGCCAACGTTGAGGCCTACCAGCTGGATCCGCTGCGCCGGGCTCTGGAGTCCAGCCGTGCGAACCTTTTGCTGGCAGACGATGTCGGGCTCGGCAAGACCATCGAAGCCGGCCTCGTGGTTCAGGAGCTTCTTCTCAGACATCGCGCGCGCACGGTGCTAGTTGTCTGCCCGCCGAGCCTTTGCCTCAAGTGGCAGGACGAGATGGAAGAGAAGTTTGGTCTTCGCTTCGAGATCATCAACAGCGACTCCATCGTGGCCGCACAGAAGGCCTATGGACCCCAGGCGAACCCCTTCCTGCTGTACCCCCGCGCAATAGTGTCAATGGCATGGCTGTCCCAGCCCCGTGCCCAACGGATGCTTCGCAACATCTACTCCGAGGTAAAGAACACCGCCAATGCACGGCAGTTCGCTTTCGATATACTCGTCGTGGATGAAGCACACCACGTTGCTCCGTCGTCCCCGTCGGGCAAAGGCGGGGGAGGATATGCCGTCGACAGCCTGCGGACCATCGCCGTCCGCGAGCTCGCGGAAGCCTGCGAGAACCGGCTCTTCCTGAGTGCCACGCCGCACAACGGATATGCGGAGTCCTTTACTGCGCTCATGGAAATGATCGATCCGCGCCGCTTTGCGAGGGGTGCGGCACTGGATCAGGAAGCGCTCAAAGCGGTCGCGATCCGACGCCGGAAGGACGATCTACCGGAAAAGGGTTTCAAGCCCCGGGAGGTCAAAGCGCTTCCGTACGAGCCGACGAAAGATGAAGCGGACTCATACGAGCGACTCCTCGAATTCACATCGAGGCGTGACAAGGCTGCCAAGCAACGGACCGGTTCAAGCGACCTGGTGACGCTGCTGCTGAAGAAGCGATTCTTTTCTTCCCCTCCGGCCTTCGCGATGACGGCAGATGCCTTTGTCTCAACCAACGACTGGAAGTTCGCCAACCAGGCTTCCGGCTATGACGAGACCCTCGGATCGGAAGCCGCCGATGAGGAAGAAGGCCTTCTGGAGCACCCGGAGATGCAGGCGCTCGAAGCCGCCCGTTCCGGCCAAAAATTGTCCTCCGAGGACCGCGAACTCCTCCAGGAACTGGCTGAATGGGGCCGTGACTATGAAGGCCGGGCCAACTCCCGTCTGGACACGGTGGTCAAATGGCTCGATGGCGTCTGTCGGACCGCCGGTCCAAACGGTACTCAGCTCTGGACCGACGAACGCGTGGTGATCTTCACTGAATACGTGGATACCCTGAACTGGATTCGTGATGTCCTTCGGAGCAATGGCTACACGGACGGCCGGCTCGAGGTCATCGAAGGGGCCACAGACAAAGAAGAGCGCGAGCTCATCCGGGCGAGATTCAACGCACCGCCGTCAGAGCAGCCCGTCCGCATCCTTCTGGCGACGGATGCCGCCGGTGAGGGCATTGACTTGCAGGAGCACTGTCACCGTCTGATCAACTTCGACATTCCGTTCAACCCGACCCGGCTGGAGCAACGTATTGGCCGGATCGACCGATACGGCCAAACCCACAACCCCGAGGTCTTCCACTTCACGCCCACCGGGGAATCCAAAGCGCTCCTCAGCGGAGACGCAGCATTCTTGGCCCGTATCGCGGACAAGATCGCCCGCGTCCGCAACGACCTGGGCTCCGCCAACGAAGTAGTCGCCCCGGACATCCAGCGGCAGCTCGGAGGCTGGGACATTCCGAAGTCCACGCCGAAGAAGAATACAGCGGAAGCCACCATCAACGCTATGCTCGCCGGCGGCCAAGAGCTTAACCGCAAACTCACCAATCTGGAAGAAGGGCTTCATAAGAACCGAGGCGAGCTGCACCTCACGCCGGAAAACCTCCAGCGAGTCGTTGCGACGGCACTTGAGATAGATCATCAGCCCTCTTTGGTCGAGTCCGGCAGCGAAGAGACAGACGCTCCGGTATTTGAGGTTCCAGTGCTCGAACCTCGCTGGTCACGAACCGTCGACGCACTCACGACTCGCCTTAATCCTGGCCATCCACGCAAAATCACTTTCGACGCCGAAGGAGCCAGAGAGGACAAAGACCTGGTGCACGTTCACCTAGGTCACCCGCTGGTTCAGCGCTCGTCCAGGATACTGCGCTCAGAGATGTGGAACCCGGACGCACGGATCAGCCGGGTCAGCGCCGTTGTGGTGGACGGGTTGAAGGAGTCATTCGTCTCGGCTGCCAGCCGCCTGGTCTTGGTTGGCAAAGGAGGCCTCCGTCTACACGAGGAAGTCTTCTTTGCTGCCACACGTCTCAACAAGCGCCAAGCCATCGCGCAAGGTGATGTGGAAAAGCTTTTGGCGGATGCCCTCGATGCCGGACGCCTTGTTGCGGCACCGGAGGCCCATCGAATCGCGCTGGCCGAGATTTGGAACAGCGAGGCTGAGTCTGTGTCGATGAAACAGCGGGTCCAGCAGATCGTGGACGAGACAGCGGCCAAACGCGCCGACAAAGTCCGCGGCGCCCTGGAGTCCAGGCGGGTCGAAGACCGCAAGCGCGTTGATGACATCTTCAGCCGCTTCAAGAACACCCTGCAGGGGACGCTCACAGGGCTGAAGGAAGCCGAAGACGACATGAACATCCCCCTCTGGGACGACGCTGAGAAACGGCAGCGCGAGCAGGACATCCAGCGAATCAGGGTCCGGCTTGACGCATTGGAAAGTGAAAAAGAAAAGGAGCTAGCGACGGTGGAACGCAGGTATCAGGATGTCAGCCCACAGACCCTCGCCGCCGCCGTTGTCTTTGCCCTCACCCCGGAAGACGCGCAGCTCAGCGTCGAGGAAGCCCGGCAGAGGTGGGCAAAATAATGCTGAATATGGCCGCCCGTAAATCCCTGCAGAAGAAGGCGCAGGAGTCCCACCAGACCTGGATCCAGGCTTTTGACACCGAGGGTCCATTCATCTCAGTCCCTGTTGCCAAAAAGGCTTGGGGCGAGGTCATCCCGCGGCTCTCCGCCGAGGCCCATGAAGGTTTCAGGCTCCGGTTTGCCGACTTCGTCAAGGCCTACGATGCTCTGGACCTGGCCCGTTTGGGCGCACTCAGCAGTCTCTCGACTGCCAGGGATCGCCTTGAGAGCCAGCAGGCTCTCTTCCGCGATATCCAAACCGAATGGGTCTCCTTCGTGCTGCGTGAACTGGCCAAGTGGGGAGACCGGCTCGACACATTCACCGCATCATTTCCCGAATACGCTGCTCACAGCCCGAACGGTGCTGTCACAACGTCGGCAACCGGCAGGCTGCTGCGGGAGGGGAAACCCTATGCGCTTCTCCTGACTGTCGACCCGGTGGACAGTCTGCGCCAGGACGGCAAGGATGGCTGGTCCGCCAACCTCGTCGACCGCATGGGCGAGATGCTGCGTGCGGCTGAAATTGCCTGCGGCATTGTCACCGACGGCCGGTGGTGGTCCGTTGTCTGGGCCGACACGCGCAAAGACGCCAGCCGGGTTTCGACCATCGGCAGTGGAATCATCGACGCCCTGAACTGGAGCAGCGACCTGCTGGCCCGCGACGCCTACATCAACCTGGTCAGTCTCAAATCCCTCTCGGGTGCTGACGAAAGCAGCCGCCTCGACGTACTCATCGCAGAAAGTCTGTTGGACGCCGAGCAGATTACGGAATCTCTGGGCACCCAGGTCCGCGGCGCTGTTGAACTCCTGGTTCAGGCCTTCTCTGAAAGTTCCCGTAACGCCAGAAAATTAGGGTTGCCGGACCCACTTCCTGCCGAGACGCACAACGCCTACGAGGCAGCCGTGACGGTCATGATGCGGGTGGTCTTCCTCCTGTTTGCTGAAGAGCGCGGGCTTATGCCCACCGGAGAGATGTACAGGAAGGCCTACTCCGTTGCCGGACTTCTGGATGAGCTGGAGGAACGCAAAAGGTACGACGGCGACGAGTCGCTGGAACGCACCGAAGTGTGGCACCGCTTGCTGGCAGCCAGCGCTGCGCTTTATGAAGGGGCGTCCTTCGACGACGTCCGCATGCCTGCTTACGGCGGCTCGCTCTTTGATCCTGAACGGTTCCCATGGATGGAAGGGACGGGTCAGAACGGTCTGGCCATTCGCGTTACCGACCGCGTGATGCTCGAGGTTCTGCGATCTGTTCAATTCGCCGAAACAGGAAGCGGAAGGTCAGTCACGAGGCAGAAGTTGTCCTTTCGGGATATCGATGTCGAACAGGTCGGCTACATCTATGAAGGCCTGCTCGGCTACACCTGCGCGCGGGTCCCCGAGGGCGAGGTCATCCTCGGCGTCGTAGGGAAGGCAGGCTCTGAACCCGAAATTTCCCTCGACAAGCTGGAGGAGCTCTACCTAGCGGCAGGCGGAGATGACCCGGCCCTCGCTGAGAGTCTGATCGACTTCTGGAAGGCTACGCAGCCAGGCGCTGTGGCTAATTCGCCGGCGCAACTGGCGAAAATCCTCTCCGCAATCGACGCTGCTCAGAATGCCGAAGTGGATCTCAAGATCCGCCACCTTGTTGAGGATGACGAACGTCGGGGGCAAATTGCCAGCTGGGGAAACCTCATTCGCCGTGACCTCCGGGGAATTCCCTACGTTGTGCCTGAAGGTGGTCTCGTTGTTGAGGAGACGAAATCGCGTGCCAACGCCGGCGCCCATTACACCCCCCGCGCACTGGCAGAAGAGGTGGTGCTCCACGCCCTGCAGCCGCTCTGCTACGCGCCGGGCCCGCTTCAGACCGCCGACTCGACAGAGTGGAAGCTCAAGAGCTCAACCGAGATTCTGAATCTGCGCATAGCCGACATCGCCGTTGGATCGGGGGCCTTCCTCGTGGCCGCGGCCCGCTATTTGGGCGAACGGCTGCTCGAGGCGTGGCAGCAGGAATCGGGAATCACGGGAGGACGTACTGACCGCAACCTTAACCTCGCCATCCGCGAAGTGGTGTCCCAATGCCTCTACGGTGCCGACATTAATGAGATGGCCGTGGAGATGTGCAAGCTCTCCCTGTGGCTTGTGTCGCTGGACCCTAAGAAACCGTTCAGCTTCGTTGACGACAAGGTCCTGCACGGTAACTCGCTGTTGGGACTGACTGACATCAAGCAGCTTCGCGGACTGCACATCAACCCCTCGGCCCGGCGCCTGCAAAACCCCGGGTTCACCGTCGATATTGAAGGACCGCTGCAGAAGGCGGCGAACATTCGCGCCAAGTTGGCGACTCCGATTGCCGACCTGGCCGAACTTGATCCGCAGCGAAGCGCCAAGCACAAGAGGGCCCTGTTGGCTGAGTCGAAGGCGATCACCGGTCACCTCCGGACGATAGCGGACGGCATTGTCGCGGCAGGCTTGAAAGTGGGTGGGAAACCGGGGGCTGCCCTCAATGCCGCTTACGAGAATCTCTCGCTGGCTCTGCTGAAGGCCTACCCGAATGCGTCCGCCGACGGGGATCCCCAGATGCTCGAAGCGATCATCCGCACAGGCCTTACACCGACCGTGGAAACCGACTACGACCGGTGGAAGCCACTGCACTGGGTAGTTGAAGTTCCGGACGTCATGATCGGGCATGACGGGTTCGACGCGGTCATCGGGAATCCCCCGTTCCTGGTCGATAAAAAGATTTCGCCTTCTATCGGAGATAATTGCCGTGACTTTTACATAGAATCAATCGCCGAGGGTGTTCGGGGTAAGACGGATATGGTGGCGTTTTTTCTAGGTCGTTCAATTGGCGTTACGAAGCCTGGTGCTGTTTTAGGACTGGTCACTTCAAAGGTTATTGCCGAAGGTGCAACTAGAAAATTAGGCTTGGATTTGGTTGTCCCTTCTCAAGGCACAATCATTCGTTCCTTTAAATCCTCTAAGTGGCCGAGCTCGGCGGCCAGCGTTTACATAAGCCGACTGTGGATTGCTCGCTCTGCACCGAGCGCGCTCACTGGACCGCGCTTCGCCGATGGCATGCTGTGTGAAGACATATCCAATATGCTCGAGCCTGCTGGACTTTCTTCCGACCGTCCTATCCGTCTCCTTGAGAATCAGGATCTCGCCCAGAAGGGCAGCGACTTCCTAGGACGCGGCTTCCTGATCACGTCCGAAGAGGCGAAGCTTATGATTGCTGCCGACCCCAAGAATACGAACGTCGTCAAACCGTGCCTTAATGGGTCTGAATTATATGACAGCCCGACTCAAACAGGAGAGAGGTGGATTATCGACTTCGGCAATTTGTCTGAGCATGAAGCTTCTGCTTACAAGCAGCCCTGGAGCCATGTTTGGGAAAAAGTTCGGCCGGAGCGTTTAAAAAAGGATCCGAATAAGTACCCTCGAATGGTTTTTGAATGGTGGAAATTTTGGAACGATCGGCGCGCCCTTTATGAGCGAATAGAGCAGGCGCAGCACGTCTACGCTTTCACCATCACAAGCAGGACGATGCTTCCAGTTGAAGTCAATAAGAATCAGGTGTTTACAACTGCGCTAGCAGTCTACCCGTGCGATTCTGCAGGCATGATGACGCAGCTGTTTTCCACGTTTCATTGGCTCTGGTCAGCAACACACGGATCCACGATGAGTCAGGATCCACGGTATACACTCGGCGACGTAGTGCAGACCTACCCTTTCGTTGAAAATTCGTCATCGATGGAGATCTTGGGAAACGAGATCAGCGGCTTTGTGCGAGAAGCCACTCGACGTCGTGGGCTCGGTGTAACAGCCCTAGCGAACCTGGCACACCGAGATGGGCACGATCAGGACAGCGATGCTGTAGAGCTGCGGAATCTACTCCGGCGGGCTGACGAGCTCGTGGCCGATGCGTTCGGATGGACAGACCTACACCTGACATACGAGAAGGTCGAGTACCGCGGCATTCTCCGGTGGTCCTTTGCCTCAAACTTGCGGTCAGAAGTTCTGAATCGATTACTCGCCGAAAATCACCGACGTGCGGCGTTGCAGGTAGCGAAAGCGTCTTCTGGACCAAGCCGACGGTACGCGGAATCAAAACTAGCATCCAGGATGATCCAGACACAGGAGAGGATGTTCTGATGTCTACATCATTTGAAGCCCGTGAGGAATTTGTTGACCTACTTCGACTGAACCTGCTTGGTCCGCGACTCGGAGAAACCGAAACTTTGAGCCAGAGCCCTCGAGACGCGTACCTGGTTGGTGCGTTGGCGCCGTCGTCCTTGGAACCTGATGTGGTGAAGGGGAAAGTCCTCCTTTCGCCTGAGGACGCCGGCGACGAAACGGCCCAGCGTCTTGCCTTGGCGGATCCCACGGCCCAACGCGGTGTCGTCGTCGAAGCGGAAGAGGACAACGAGGACGAAACCGAAGACGCGGACGACTCCGGTGTGAAGACCGTCAAGAAGGGGCTCATGGCACCCTCGTCCATGGGTATCCGCTTCCAGCTCCCAGCGGGTGTAAGCTCCGTTCGCGTTATTGCATCATGGGGCCGCTACAACACCACCAAAGTCGACCCGGAGACGCCGGCGGAAACATCCGTGGGGGTCACTGCCAAAAAGGCTCGGAGCGTATATCAGCGGGAACCTTTCAAGATTGAAGAAACGCTGAAGCTGGACGACATCGAACCGGGCGTGACGAAACTCGTGGACTTGTCTAAGCCCGTTGTTCTCCAAGTCGACAGGTATTTGCAGAACGACGGCTCGCAGCTCATTGAGTTGGCCCTGTGCAATGACCTGCCGACCTCCTCGAAGATTCCGCTGTACGACTGGCTCTTCCAAACCCACGTTGAGGTAACAGCGGTCGACGGCTCCGCGGTCTTCATGCCGACCCACGACTACGTCAGCGATGACGTCCCGACCCACCTTGACGATGAAGAAAGGGCCTTGGCCCTGCAGTACCGAAATCGGCTGGAGTTCGCGGTCGGACGTACTTGCTCGGTCACGTGGATCGTCGCGAAGGACGCCCGGCGTGCAACTTCAGTGGAAACGTCGTGGCTGCCGGTCGCTGAGATTCCGCAGACCCAGGCCCCCTCCATGAAGGGCGTTAACCTGGACATGGATCTTCTCGCCAAGACTGGCTCGGACGACGTTGTAGCTGCCCTAATGCCCCTTGTTGACGGATATGCCACATGGCTGGGCGAGCAGAAGGCAAAAACGGATCTTCTTCCCGAGAATATGCGGAAGACGGCCGAGGACCTGCTTGAAGCGGCCGATGATGCTCGTGGGCGGCTCGCAGCGGGAATCCAGTACTTGGCCGACAACGAAAATGCCTTGGACTGTTTCCGCTTCATGAACGCTGCAATGCGTGACCAGCGGTTCCAGTCCCAGGTGGCGCAGGCACGAGCTGCGGGAGATGCTGGTTCTCTCGAGGGGTCAAAGAAGCATGTGCTGGCTGCCCCTGACTACCGTGCGCCGGCTTGGCGTGCATTCCAGCTGGCCTTCATCATTATGCAGATCCCGTCGATGGTGGAACCCCACCACCCTCGGCGGTCTAGCCCGGCGGCCAACGTCGAGCTGTTGTTCTTCCCCACCGGTGGTGGCAAGACCGAAGCCTATCTGGGTCTTGCTGCTTTCACGTTCGCCGTCAGGCGACTGCAGGGGAGCCTCACCACTGAAGACGGGGCGGTGCAGTTGGACGGGGAGTCCGGCGTCGCCGTTCTCATGCGCTACACGCTCAGGCTGCTGACAGCTCAGCAGTTTCAGCGTGCCACGGCCCTCGTTTGTGCTGCGGAGATGATCCGGCGGAGTGACCCCGGCAAATGGGGAAGTAGTCCCTTCACCATAGGGCTTTGGGTGGGTATGAATGTCAGTCCGAAACGCTTTGATGATGCCAAGGAACAGATCGACAAGGTCCGCGCCAACAACAGTTCCAAGGCACACGGACTCACTGTTCTTCAGGTCAGCCGTTGCCCCTGGTGCGGGACGGCCATTGATGGTCGAAGCCACGTCGAAGCGGACCCGGACCGGCAGAGGGTCTACGTGTATTGCGGCGACGACGAGGAGGATTGTCCATTCACGAAGGGCCGAAGCAGTAAGTGGGAGAATCCCGGCCTGCCGATCCTGACCGTGGACGAGGAGATCTACCGGCATCCGCCGACATTCCTGCTCGGTACCGTAGACAAGTTCGCCCGTCTCTCCCGCGAGGGCGAAGCCGCGAGTCTTTTCGGATATGTCCGGAAGTATTGCGAACGCCACGGCTACGTCCACGCAGACACGAAATCATGCGGTGGCGCTGAGAAGCACAACGCCAAGGGGACGCTGCCCGCAGCCAACGTCGTCGACTGCGACCGCCTGCGGCCGCCGGACCTGATCATCCAGGACGAACTGCACCTTATCGCCGGGGCGCTCGGAACCGCCGTCGGGCTGTTCGAATCCGTTATCGACGTTGTCAGTTCCTGGACGGATGCCGAAGGGCGCGAAGTCCGGCCACTCATCATCGCGTCCACCGCCACCGTGCGAAACGCGCACGAGCAGGTTCGCGCGCTTTACGGGCGGACGCCGAGCGTGTTTCCGCCGCAGGTTCTGGATGTCGAGGACACCTTCTTCTCCAAAGAACTTCCAGTCTCTGAGGAGAATCCCGGCCGGCGTTACATCGGCGTCTGCGCCCAGGGAATCCGACTCACCACAGCCGAAATTTCACTAGCCTCCTTGCTCCTGCTGTCTGGGCAGAAAGTTCTGGATGACTTCGGCGAAGCAGCCGATCCCTACATGACCCTGGTCGGCTATTTCAGTGCCACCAGGGAACTCGCCGGCATGAGCCGTTACGTCGCGGACGACGTCACCACCGCGGTGGGCCGGCCGCGGGAAGACTCCGGGTTCGCCCAGCGCATCATGGGATGGGAACTTCAGTATGGAGAGCTCACCTCTAGAATCTCGTCTGACGACATCAAAACGACACTGGACAAACTAACGACTGAGTTTGATCCTGCCGTCCACTCCACAGCTGCTCGCAAAGCCTGGAAAGAAGCGCGCGACTCGGGCAAGAGCACGCCGTCGGATAAGAACAGGGCATACCCGTATGACGTGGTCCTGGCGACATCGATGCTGCAGGTGGGAGTCGACGTCGGGCGGCTGGGCCTCATGCTCGTCGTTGGGCAACCGAAAAACACCGCCGAGTACATTCAGGCGTCATCCCGTGTGGGACGAGTGGCCACCAAACCGGGGATTGTTGTATCGCTCGGAAACTGGACCCGTCCCCGCGACTTGGCGCACTTCGAGCAGTTCGAGCACTATCACAACACCTTCTACTCGCAGGTGGAGCCGCTATCGGTAACACCGTACTCGGAGACTTCGATGGACCGAGGTGTGGCGGGCCTGCTGGTAGCAGCTGTGCGCGTGATCGAGGGAGCAACCGACGGGGAATCACTCAACCCTGAACAGAAAGCGGGGCTGGTCGGTGGCCGGTATTCCGCGGTGGAAGGTATCGTCGCGAAGCTTTTGGATCGTGTCGGATCGGCGTCAGACGAACATCAGGCAGAACGCTTCAAGGACCTGATCCAAATGCGCCTGAACCACTGGGATTCAAGGGCGAAGCAGACCGGGCATGATCTCGGCTTCACCAAGCCGACCAGTGCGAACGCTAATGCCGGTGCATTCCTGTTGAAGAGTCCCGAAGAGTTGGACTCCAAGAACATGGACGATCTATTCCGGGTGGCAAATTCCATGCGCGAAGTCCAACCGGAGATCAATATTCTTGTGAGCCCGATCAAGGAGAACCTAGTGGCAAATGAGACCCGGCTTGGATCTGTCGAATGGGTTTTTCCGGCTGAGGACGGTGCCAAGTGACCGAAGAACTGACCGCTGAACCGACTGTTGCCGTTGATGGGCGCTTGGAACTCGACCCTCTGGGTGATGCCGAGGTTTCCAACAGCAAGAACCGTGCAAAGGTCAGTGGCCAACGGCCAAACGCGCTTCTGTATTCCTCAGGTGTGGGCGCCGTCGTGGACCTCCCAAACATGACCGTGATGCCAGCCGGGCTTGATGCTTGGGACACGATCTATGCGCGGCGTGAGCACCAGACGACCATCAGCGAACCGCGGCTTCTTGACGTGGTGCGGGGCCATCTGGGGCCGCAGGTAGAGCAGCTGCGACCCTTCCCCTGGCAGCCTACCGGGAACAGTTACAGGGATGAAGGTAAGGACCTTGGAGTACCTGCCCGAGTCTTTCCGCAATGGCTTCGCTGCACGGGGTGCGACCGCCTGGCGCGGGTGTCAAGTGCGGTCTTTACCTACAAGAACACGAACCCTTTCCGCCCAGACCAAGCCGGATTTACTCACGAAGGCTGCACTGGACGCTCCAGAGTCTCCGAGATTACGGCCGGCGCGCCCAAGCCCGACAAGAAGGGATCTCCGCGTCCAGCTGTCCCGGCCCGCTTCCTCCTGGTCTGTACCAACGGTCATCTGGACGAATTTCCGTACTTGGAATGGGTGCACAGGGGCGCGAAGTGCGCCAAGGCCTCCGGCACACCCTCGCTTCGCTTGCAGGATTTGGGCAGCTCGAACCTGACCAAAATCACGTGCTTGTCATGCAAGGAATTCAGGTTCATGAACGAAGCCTATGGACCCGCGGCTCATGACAAACTGCCGCGCTGTCGGGCCAGGCATCCGCATCTCGACTGGTTCGACCCGAAAGGGTGTACTGAGGAGTCCAAGACCCTCATGATCGGCGCCGCGAATCTCTGGTTTTCATCGCTTGTCTCGACACTTGTTTTGCCGCGCAAAATCGACCGTTCTCCAGTGGAAGTGGCACGGGAGCTGAAGGGGGCGCTGTACGCCGCTGACCTGGCCACGATTCAGACGGTCGTCGCTGCGGGCCTCGTCGCTGTGGTCCGCGATCAGATTAAGGCGAAATGCCAAGTGCCCGTTGAAGACCTTACGGACGAGATATTGCTCGAGGCGGTCAGTCTGGCTTCCAACGGTGAAGATCTGACAAACGTGGCCGACGTCGAGTCTCCGTCGTTCGATCAGGTCAAGCTGCTCGATCCCGAGTGGAGGGTCTTGAGCGACCCAAGCCAGTTCCCAAAGATTGCAGCGACATCTGATTTTCAAATCGCGGACGTTCCGCCGCCCGGTGGCAACGGTGGGCTCGTGGCTGGCGTCGGGGCAGTAAACAAACTCAAGAAAGTCAACGCGATTGTAGGGTTTACCCGCATAGATGCGTTGGACAGGATTTCGGACCACAAAGGCCGGGTAGTGCCACTGCGCCGAACCAAGCCGGAGTGGGTTCCAGCAACAGAGGACCGCGGTGAGGGCATCTTCATACGGTTCGACGAGGAGACCGTCGCTGCGTGGGAAGCCAAGGTCGAGGCTTCTGTCGTATGGGAGCGGCACCGTCAGGCGCACACGAGAAACTGGGCCAACCGGCAGTCCGAGACAGCTCAGGCGGGGAACCCAGACGACCGGTTCCCGCCGCCGCGCTTTTGGGCTGTCCACACCTTCTCGCATGCCCTGATCCGACAGATGACCCTTCAAAGCGGTTACAGCTCCGCGAGCATCGGTGAGCGACTCTATGCGTGGAAGGGGGACGGCGTTCTACAGCCCGCCGCCGGCGTGTTGATTTCCACCACGGCACCGGATTCGGAGGGAACCCTTGGCGGGTTGGTGGCGCTGAGTGATCCCGTCAAACTCGGAAAATTGATCCGTGACTCGCTGCTGCGTGCATCCCGTTGCTCTTCTGACCCGGTTTGTGGGCAACGCGTTCCTCACGACCCGGAAGACTTCCTGCACGGCGCCGCCTGCCACTGCTGTCTGTTCAATTCTGAGACGTCTTGCCAAAACTCCAACAGATTCCTGGATCGGCGCTTTATGGTCGATCTTCCCGCCTCAAGTGAGGCAGACGGGGAGAAAGTTCCAAGCCTGTTCCAAGCCCTCTTGGCGGAATGAAACGATGAATGCCAATGGGGGAGCATTTGAAGAGCTCGGCCGGACACTATCAGCGGCGGAGCTGAAGAAACTCATTGCTGCCTTCGACATGGGACAAAGCTGCGGGCTGGCGGCGAAGCAACTGTCTGGAAGCAAGGTGCAGACTGTTGGGAAATTGCTCGGTGAAGCGGGACTCCCTGAAGTCGTGGCCAGTGTTCGATCGGGGCTGTGCCGGGCTCTCCTGGCAGCGCGTGAGGACTCGCAGGCTGAGATTGAAACGGTCTGGACGATGCCGGCGTCGACGCAGGTGGCCGGGCTCAGCACGTCAGCCATGTTCCATGAAATCGGAAAGGCAAAGGAATCGATTGTCGCGTCTACTTTCAATATCCAGTTGAATAGTGGGATGGTGCAATCGCTCCGCGCTGCTGCCATCAGGGGCGTGGCTGTCACGCTGATGGCGACCCCTGGGGGACAATATGGCCCCGACGATGGCATCGTTCAATTGGGCATCCAGCTGAGCCACATGATCCCCGGATGCAAGCTCCTCACACTTGCTGATGCGCCGGACGGTACATACCAGGTATTGCACTCCAAGTTCGTCGTCGTCGATTCTCAGTGGGCATTTGTAGGCAGCGCGAATTTCAGCGATGCGGCGGTCGGTAAGAATGTTGAGCTGGGGCTGCAAGTGCACTCGGCGACGCTGGCTCGGAAGATTCTGCGGGACGTCCAGGCGTTTGAAACCCAGGGAGTCTTAGTTCCGCCCGGATCATAGCGGCGGTTAGTGCTGTAATGAGAACTGCGTAGGGCAACAAACACGATAGATCGGTCGCTTACAACCGGCTGAAGATGTATCGAAAAAGCGAGAGCAACAACATCAGCGCCCTCATACTGAGGGATGCCGCTGAACACTTCTGATCCTAGGAGCAGCTTTCATCCATTCGTGTGGTTTCACGGAGGCGGGAGCGGCCGCGTGACAGGACGACGAATTGATTACATAAGTCGCGGGCCACGGACTTCCGATCCTGATTTGCTGAGGATCCGGGGTAATCAGCAGGACAGTTCCAGGCCAGATTGGGTCACGAAGCGCTTCAATCCAGGCTGGCTGAACGTGGTCGAAGCGGTTCCACTTCAGAGTGATCCATGAGCCTGTGGGTTCCAGGGCGTCAACGCTCAGAACTGTGACCTCCGTCGTCGTCCCATGCGTTCGCTTCGCGTTTTCGAACTGCTTCCACTTTTGAAATGCGAGGCTCATCCATGAACGCCGCCTGCGTATGCGTGCCCACCAGACGGTGCCCACAATGGCGACCGCAAGGAAGCAGGCTATAGCCGTGAGCAACTGAATCCATTGAGACGGCCAGTTAGCGGCAACGGTTCCAGCAAGATAAGCAGCGCAGACGCCTACTGCCACGCTACTCAGAATCAACGTGGGTGTCGCCAGCTTCGGCTTTAGGACTGGGTTAGCATCCATGGGTTACCGTGTCACCCAGTTTAGAGTTGCCATCCGACATTGATAAGACGGTCTTCCAAAACACCCAGGCCAGCGGTCAATGTTGGAGCCTGGAGTTGGCCGAGGGGCGAGCCGGCGGCCTGATCCATGATTCGGTTGATTCGTGCCCGATGCTCCCGTTGTTCCCATTCGTGGGAGGCCGGAACTGGTCCTAACGGCAGATCAGAATCGTCGATGCCCCATCTGTCCCTGTACAAGGCGGCGTGGCGGACGACGTCCAGCACATCCTCAGGGGCGACGCCGGGCCCCAGGGGCTCCAGGAGGTGCCTCTTCCACTGGGTGTCCTGCATCAGCGCAGTCCGGGTCACGTGCTCTATCCTGCGTTGCATCCGTGTCCGTACCTGGCTAATCATGTTCGCGAGATCGGGTCGAGCAGTACGGATTGGTTCAGCTAGTGGATCAATGCCGGCTGCGGGCATCCCGGACAGGAACTGTCGGAGCCGTGAATGCACGACTGCTGCAAAGCCTCGAGTGGCAGTGTTCGTTTCCAGGGCGCCGAGCACGAGACGTTGCGCACTGGGACGGCTGACGGCAACGGATCGGCGCCAGGCTGCGACGGCGGCACCCCAGGCAGGTGATTGCTGAAGCTCAGAGGTCCTCCCGGGTGAGTGGGCATCGAGGAAATGTCTCAGGTCCTCGGACGCTGCGATTTGGGCGAGGTAGTCGTACTCAGCGTAGAGCCGCTCCAGGCTGTCCGCTTTCAACAGCTCCGTCCCGCGGACTTCGTGTGCGGTGCGTTCGGCGCCTTCGGCTGCGAGGACCTCACCCAGGATCTGGCGCCACGAGGACTGCAGAGTTGGATCCAGGGGTTCGTCGTCCAGCGGGTCGTTTTCGCTGACGTAGGCGCGGTTGGCTGTCCGTCCTCGGGTCATGCTGACGTACAGCAGCTCGCGGGTGAGCCGGCCTTGCGTCACTACGGTGTGCCCGGTGTCCACAGTGATGCCCTGGGAACGATGTGCCGTCGTCGCGTAACCCAGCTCAACCGAGGCTTCCACGTAGTCGCGATGCAGCGTGACTGTCGCGCCAGTATCTCGGCGAACCGCCGTCAGTGAGCCGTCGTGCCGCCCGGTTCGGACGACGTCGAGCATTGTTCCGTTCCGGATGAAGTCACCGGTGCTGTCCGTGATGTGGCGGTCATTGCGGCGGGCAATCACCGTGTCGCCCGTGCCTGCCCGCAATCCGTCGCTGAGCGGCACGGTGTGTTCCGCGTCCACGACACCTTGGATTGCGCGGTCGGCCTGCGCACGTTCGTTCAGCATGCCGACTGTCTCGTTGTCAGCAGCTATGAGGATGGACGATTTGCCTGTACTGATGTCTGCCTGCCAGTTCGAGTAGGCATGGTCCACCATGTCCAGGTAGCTGCCGTAGTGAATCCGGTGGTGTCCTTCGTAGTCGGCGATTGCTCCGATGTCACCCTCCCGCAGCTTGAGGGACGCGCCCTGTTCCCACGCGTGCTTGAACCGCCAGATGGTGTTCAAGCGCACCGTCTTGCCTTGGCGATCCAACCAGCCGAGGATTCCGCCGGCGTCGATCGCGTCCAGCTGTGCCGGATCTCCGACCAACAAGACCTTTGCTCCGGCATCCCGCGCCTGCTGCACCAGGGCCGACAGCTGAAGGGTGGACACCATTGAGGCTTCGTCGACGAAGATCAGCTGGTTCTGATGAAACTGCCACTTGTCCTGTTCAGCGGCGAGGCGCGCGACCTGCTGCGCGAGCCGTATGGCGCGCGGGCCGCCGGCAGCGGCACTGAGGTGCTGCTCGGCTTCAACGAACCGCGCGGCACGGTTGCCGGCACCCTGACCGACTGACTCGTACAGCCACTTGGCGACGTTCTCCGCAGTTGTGGCCAGTTCCCGGCCCAGGACCTCGGCGCTTGCTGCTGCTGGTGCCAGTCCGATCACGCTGCCGACCCCGAATTCTGCCTCCCAGGCAGTTTTGACTGCGCCGAGAGTAGTGGTCTTGCCCGTTCCGGCGGGTCCGACGACGGCGTCAAGCCGATTGCCGCTCAACAGGACTTCGGCTGCCGCGGCACGTTGGTCGCCGTGCAACTCGAGCCGGCCACGATGTTTGTAGCTGGCGAGCGATTCCATGGCGACGGCCGCGCTCACGGCCGGCCCGCCGTCGTCGTTCCTTGCCGCCATCACGATGTCCTCATTGGCGAGGGTCGCCGCATCCGTGTAGAGGCGCGCGCCATGGAAGTCGAAGACGCTGCGGTCGGCGAAGGTGAGGTCGGGCTGCGCGCCGGCGGGGGCGGTATAGCGATAGTCGTTGAGGGAGACAGACTGGCATTCGGCGGCAGTTGCCACGGAGTTGAGCATGGCATTGCGGTCCGCCGGTGTGTGGCAGCGGATGTCGCTGCAGACGCGTTCGGCTTCCGCGAGGAGGTTCCAGCGGTTCCAGGTTGCGCGCTTCGCGGCGACGCGCTCCCGGGTCAGTGAGCCGACGGCGTCGATCCAGCTGGCAGTGAAGTCACCGGCGGGGAACGGGGCTGCGCAGGAGCGTCGGATGGTGTTAGCGAGGACGACGCTGGGCTCGAAGCTCTTGGCTGCGGCACGTGTCCTCCACTGCGCGGAGAGTTCGTGGAGCGGCGCGACCGTATCCGGTTTGGCCGTGCGGGTAGACAGGGTTGCTTGCTGTCTGAGTTTGAGGGTGGTGGTTGCTGTTGGGGGAGTGCCGTGCTCCGCGCTCCATTGGGCGACGAGGCGGTCGGTTTCCAGGTCGATGAGCCGGGAGCGGTTGGAGAATTCTCGGATCAGAGCGTCGTCGACGCCGGTGAGCTGCTGGCTGGGGTTGTGGGTGCTTGTGGCCGGTTCCCGGATGTCCGTGTCGGTGCCGAGGTTCCTGCGGAGGGCGTCGAAGAGAAGCCCGTTGTAGTGTTCGCTGGCGGCGACCGCGGCCTTGTAAAGGGTCCGTGAGTCCAGGGTGACCCAGGCGCCGTCGGTGACGCGTTGGACGCGGTTGGCGATGACCATGTGCGTGTGGAGCTGCGGGTCGCCGGCGCGTGACTCCCAATGGTCGAAGGCAGCGGCGATGGCGCCGCGCGTGCCGAGGTGGGCGACCCCGTTGTGGCCTGCGCGTGTGTGGATGACCTTGGCCTCAATCCATTCGAGGGTGGCGTTGACTGCTTGGTGGTGGGTTTCGAGAATCTGGTTCTGGATGCTCCGTGGGCTCAGCGCCCAGATGACGGAGACGGATTTGGGAACGCTGAACGTGAGGTCGAAGCCGACGACGGCGTGGCGCGTTTCTGGGTGTCCGGTGCTGTTTTGGACGAGTGTGGGTTGGCCGTGGGGGCGGCCCAGGGGAGTACCGGTGTCCGGGTGGGTGGCGTGGTCGAAGATGGCTTTGGCGTCGGTTTCGGTTACCTTGTCCTCGCTGGTCCGGTTGATGCCCGGCAGACCGTGGCCGAGCCAACGGCCCTGCGGAGTGCCAGCTTTCATGTAGTAGCTGGTGGCGTCCGCGGGCGTCACTGCCAGATCATCCAACATGGTGGTCTTGAACAGGTACTTCAGGCCCGACTGCGCGGAGAGACGGGCGATAGACATGGTCATTGGTTAGCTTCCGTCCTGCGGGCCGCGGCGGTCCAGCCTCGGCGGCGGAAGAGGGATCTGGTGGGGTTGTCGAGTTCGACGCCGGTCGCTTGGGAGACGGCGAGGAGCCTGCCGGCGAGGTGGAGAAGGTCGTGGACATCGGCTTGCTGGACGGACTGGAGACGGGCAACGTCCAGCCGGAGCTTCTTGATGACGGCTCGCTGCTCCTCAACGTCGGCTTCGAGTTGCTCGATGTCTGCTGACTGGGTTCGGAGCTGTGTTCGGAGGGAATCTTGGGCTTCGATGCTGCTGGCGAGAGCGGCAGTGAGTCTTGCGTCCGGGTTTCGCTGGCAAGTTGCAGGGGCGGCGGGCCCGTTCTGGAGCTCAGGGTTGGGGGCAGTGGTTGCGCTCGTGTCCGCGTGCCGCCGTCGACGGTCTCGGTGTCTGTTACCGCAGCGAACGGAGCAATACCGCTGCGATGTCCTCGACGGTTCGAAGCTACTTTCACATTCCTCGCAAATCTTGCCGCTCACGATCGTTCATCGCGTTGCTTCAACGAGCGACATGACTTGCCGTGAGTCCGCCCTCACGGCGATGGCCTTGGATGCCAGAGGTGTGATGCTGTTGGGCAGCGTCCGTGGTCAGCCTGGTAGCAGTGCCGGGGCCAGCAACCTCATGGCCTTGGTGTTGACTGTATTTGGGGGTGGACCTAACTGGGGCAACGAACAGTTCGATTGTGATTTGGTTGCAATTACAGGTGACTGGCCGCAGCGTCGGGCGACTTGAACTAAGTGGGTCGCCTAGTTGAGGTCCGTTCTGACTCTGCATTAGCGGGAGCCGCTCTGAACCTGGCCTGTAATAGACCCTGAAAAGTCGCCCTGCAGGGGTCAACTGCGTACCCGTGGGCAGAATATCTTGCCACCATATGGGAAGATCGTTTGGTTCAGGCTTCAAGAATTGCGCTAGAAGGAAATACACACATGACCGTGCGTGAATGGGAGGGCACCGCGTGGCAAGACTTCTGTATCGAGCTCCTTCGAATCCGGTATGCAAACCATGACCTCGTAGAAGTCCCGGACCGTCACAACGGCGATCTGGGGCTTGAGGCATTCACGCACGACGGTGTGGCTTTTCAGTGCTACGCCGCCCAGGAGCCGCTTAGCGTCAGCGCCCTTTATGAACATCAACGCGACAAGCTGACCACGGACTTGGGCAAGTTGAAGAAAAACCAGGTGAAGCTGGGACGGATGTTCAACCAAATCAAGGTCTACAGGTATGTCTTTCTCGTTCATCGTCATGACTCCAAAGACCTAGTAATTCATGCCCAAACCAAGGCCGCTGAAGTTAGGACATGGGCCCTACCGTACATACGTGCGGACTTTTCGATCACTGTTGAAACTGATGACAATTATGCCCAAGAGCGCGACAGGATGTCGTTGATTCCTCCGCAGCTGGTGCAAACGGCTCCTGTAGATCATCAGGTTCTTTCTGACTGGGGAAGTGAAAACCCAGACCTATTGGAGGATGGCCGGCGCAAACTGGGCAACATCGGCATGCGTGGAACCCAATTGGAAACGTATCTCGGGCAGCTATCTGGAATGTTCCTACGAGGCGAAAACGGTTTGGCCGCCCTCCGGGCGAAATACCCTTCTGCTTGGTCTGCCATCTCAAGGCTAAAGACGGACAAAGAGTCGATGCTGTCGCTGGCATATCCCCCTGGTTCCATGACGAACGGGATGCAGGTGGCGGAGGTGGCCAAGGAATTGGCGGAGGAAATCGTACGGGATGGTGGTGTTCCCCACCGTTTGGCTACCGAGTTTGCATGGTCGATGATTGCGGACTGGATTCTTCGGTGTCCCTTGGATTTCCCGGAATCAGCATGAGTGAATTTGAGGCTCTTGAAGAGTTGTTCGCAGCAGCCCCGGGTGCTGTTTTCAGCAGGCGCGACGATGCGATTCCGGGTGATCTTCGGATCACTTGGCGCCTTTCAGTTCTGTGTCTGGTCTTGCAGCGATTTAGGGGCAACAAGTCAACCTTGGAGAACTTACACATCTTGTGGTGGTCTGTTCGGTCAGGCGAGACGCGGGGGCTTTTTCTGCGATGGCTCGACGGTGACAAGAGGCCTGACGAAATCATTGTGAGATTCGATCCATCTCTAGCTGTGACCGTGGATCTTGCCCTCGGAGCCGGGCTGGCTATGCGCACGAACACCGGCGCGATTGCTTTGCTTCCGACCGGCTTAGCTTTAGCTGTCGACCTTTGGTCCGACGCTGACGTGCTTGTCGAGGAGAAGACTTTTCTCTCCAAGCTCCCCCGAAGCCTGACTCAACGTGCCCTTAAGGAACTGACTGAATGGAACTGAAACCGCGACTCATACTGAGAGCTGTTCGCTTGAGCGTTGGAACGGCAGAGGGGGAAGTCGGAAGAACTGTGGTTTTCGAGCAAGGACTGAACGTTCTCCGAGCCGGGAACACGAGCGGAAAGTCGACTACAGTTCAGGCAATCATCTATGCGCTTGGGCTCGAAGGTATGCTCAGCCCTAAACGTGAAGTTCCTCTTCCTCACTCAATGACCGACCGGGTGACCGTTGGCGGTATTGACCAGATCGTAGTCGCGTCTTCCGTTTCTCTTGAGATTGAAAATGCTTCAGGCGACATCATTACGGCCACACGCCAAGTGAAAACTGCCGGCCTAGATAGCACCGTCATCAGCGTGGAGTTCGGCCCGGCAGTCACGGATCCCGGCAACTTTCCGACGAGTGATTTCTTTGTGCGGAGGTCAGGAGCAGCCCAACGAGAGAAGGGATTTCACTTCTTCCTATCCAACTTCCTAGAGTGGAAGCTTCCGCAGGTGACCTACATGGACGGAAGCGAAAAACCCCTCTACAGTGAGTGCCTGTTTCCGTTCTTCTATGTGGAGCAGAAACACGGTTGGTCCGGACTGCCGCCGCGAATTCCGACTTACCTCGGTATTCGCGAGGTAGGTAAGCGCTCCTTTGAGCACGTTCTGGGCCTCGATGTCTTCCAACGAATTTTGATGCGTCAGCGCCTGAAATCCAATATCGCAGAAATGGAAGTAGCATGGCGTTCTGTCCTGTCGGAACTGCAGACCATTGCTAGAACCGCTGGTGTGACGTTGAGGGGCGAACCACGGCGGATATCTGATTCACTAGATGAAAACTTCCCCATCTTCACTGCTTCCTTGGCCGGGGAGTGGCTTCCCATCGAGTTGGCGATCGACCAGCTTCGTCAGGCGTTCGTTGAGCGAGCTGCACAACCGGTGCGGAAGGCAGAAGAACAATCTTCGGAACTAGAAGATGAATTGCAACGCACGGAGGAGTCTGTGCGTTCTACCTTGGTTGCTCTTTCACTTCTGATGGAAGAGCGCGGTGTTCTGGCAGACCAGGAGCGACAGCTGGGCTTGAGGCTGGATGCGCTAGATGAGGATCTACAGCGGCACAAGGACTCAGCCCTTTTGGTGCGCCTCGGGGCAAAACACGTGAAGTCGCTGGCGGTAGATCACGTATGCCCAACGTGCCATCAAGATGTGAACGATGGCTTCGACATCTCAGCGAATGTCATGACGGCCGACGAAAACATCACTTTCATAGAACGGCAGCGCAGTACATTTTCCGCCGCTAGAGAGGACGCGGTCCGTGCACTTCGGTCCATTCAAGTCCGAGAGAAAAGCCTGCGAGTCACCCTAGCTGGCCTTCGCCGTCAGGTCAGGCAAGCACGGGACACTCTTATCGGTCCGAGCAGCGCACCTTCACTAGCTGACATTGCAGAACGGGCGGCTCTTCAAGACCAATTGGACAGACTGCTGGAAAACGGGAAGTCTCTCGAAATCCAGAGGAATGAACTTCAAAGCCTGGCGCTCAGACACAAGGAACAGACGGAGCTGCTCGCGGGAGTGGCCAAGTCGGATCTCTCGGACAGTGACGGAGAGAAGCTGGATATGGTGGAGCGGCATCTCCGCCGACAGCTTCGCCGATACGGTTTCGACTCTTTGCGTCCAGAGGATGTTGAAATCAACCGCGAAACCTACCGCCCGGGCCACGAAGGCTACGAACTAGGATTCGATCTCTCGGCCAGTGACATGATTCGTGTCATATGGTCTTATTTATTCTCCGTGCTCCGTGTCGGTGAGGAACAGGGCGGCAATCATCTTGGGTTGCTGATTTTCGACGAGCCAAAGCAACAGGAGACCGCACAGGAAAGCTACCGCCAACTTCTTCATGAAGCCGCCGAGCAAGGGCAGAGAGGATCTCAGATCATAATTGCCACGAGTGAGGAACGAGGTTCCCTGATAGCGATGTTAGCGGGTACCCAGTACAACCTTGTCGACATCCCCGAAGGAGAGAAGATACTGGCTCCGATCCAAACATGATTGCACGAAGTGCCCCAGCAATGGGCTGGCCATAGGGACGGCCTGGGTGAAGCCCCTGCGCGGGTGTGGCTGGTCATTAGGCCTCCAGCCCCCGTTCCCTGTACGCCGTCGCCTTGTCCATATTCCAGCCGGCGACCATCCCCGCCCCAATCATCCGGTCACTGAGTCTGGCCAGATGATATTCAGGGTCGGCTTCGAGCGCGAGCTGCAGGAACTGGTGTGCTTTGCTCCCTCGACCTTCCCACCAATTGATGAAGGCGATGGCCGTGAGGATCGGGGCTGAGTGCCTGGCGCTGCTGCGCGTGTAGGCATGGATCAGCATTTGCCGTGCCCATTCGACGCGGGACCACTGAGGCTTTTCTCGCGTCTGGGCGAGCAGCACCCGGTCCATCGGCTCATCGATGCCAGGAATATCCGCCATAAGCTGGTCGCGGATGACCGGGCACTGGAGGTTGGCAATAAGGGCAACCGTCTGAGTGTCCGTCGGAAACTCGGCCTTATCCAGCATGTTCTCCCAAAGATCCCTGGCCGCCTCGAGCGCCTTGCGGATGTCCTGGTCCAGGATCTGCTTCACGCAGGCATCGACTGCGTCGGCGTTCCGGTCCTTCCATGGCTCCGGCAATGCGATGCGGTCGGTGGGTTCGATGACGCTGCCGCGGTAAACAAACTCTGCGTTGATTCGGCTCGACTCTATTGAGCGTAACGGGAGCGAATGTCTGTGGGCGGGGTCGCCGTCGTACTCAGATACTCTGCGGTCGCCGACAAGAAGACCCTCCCGGATCGTGAGTCCGCGCTCTGCCAGGGCTCCGGTCAGTGCAGCAATCGTCGCTGCATATGGCCGTGATTGCCCGGCTTCCGGGAGCTTCGTGGTGTACAGGGCGAACAGAACGCCGGCAGCGTTGGTGTCGTGGGCGAGGTATCCGGCGACGGTTTGTGCGTAGCGATGTTCGGTGCCGGGTTTAGGCAGGTCGACCCGGAGGGTGGCTCCGACATGGTTGTCCGCGAGGGTGATGCAGACGAGGCTTTCTCGGGGCCAGAATCCCAGGGTGTGGCCGATGAAACTGAGGACGTCCGCGGGGGTCTTGATGGTGAGCGTTTCCATGATTCCTTCTCTTTCAGCGACTGGCCGGCACCGGATGTGTCTGTCAGATTTCGGCGTCGTTCTGATAGAGGAGTCACCGCTGGGTTCGAGGGGCCGGAGTGCAACTTGGGGAACCGGGAGCCATCCACAATTTGGCGAGGAAATAAGCGACGGAGGAGCGCCGAACGAAATTGTGGATTGCGATCGGCGCGTAGCGCCCTGGTTGCGCGGAGGTCCCGCCCAGCGATGATGGGGATCAGAATGACAAACAGCGAAGATTCTCTTTGCCATTCATGGGTGTGCCCAAGCGGCGCGGCATGACGCCGCAAGCCCTTCGCGGACATCGCGTTGCTACCGTGCGGGTCGGGTCTGGGAGCGTTGTTCGAGGGCGAGTTCTGCGCGTTCGACGACGGAGCGTTCGCGGGCGTTCAGGCGCGCGTTTGTTGCGTGGCTGGCCATTTCGCAGTCGCGTATTTCCACGATGCGCCGGTGTAACTGCGTCTCGGCGTGCCGGCTGAAGGCGATGAGCCTGCCGGCTCGGCGCTTTTCAAGGACCAGCTGGCGTTGGCTGACAGTTACACGATTCCAGATGGGGCGGATTTCAAGAAGCAGCAGCCGGACCTGGAAGCCGAAGGCGCGGTGCTTGATTTGGTCCATCAGGCGGGGGAGCAAGAGGCCCAAGCTGACCAGAAGAACCGCGAACGGTTCGCCGAACCAGTAGAAGATATTTAGGACGTCGGTGGTCGAATTCTCGGATCCTTGAATCCGGATGACGGCCCCGTAGAGGACGCGGTCGAGCAGCATCAATGCGAACAGGAAGCATCCGATAGCAATGAGAGCGAAAGCGGACCGAAAGATCCGCGCGTGCATTTGTGGGATGTTTCGGCGGCATACTCGGGCGATATCGACGCAGATCCACACGATGAAGGCGGAGCCGGTCCAGAGGAAGAGGGCCATTCCCGGCTGATCGCCGTAGGTGAGCGGCAGGTTTGGGTCGGTAACGTCGACTCGGCTGGCAAGGAATCCGCCTGTCACGGCTGCACAGGCAAGCGCAGCAGCCCATCGCCCTATGGCGAGTTGCCGACGTCGTGTCTCAACGTCCAGAATGGCGGCCAGCAGGATGGCTGTACGAAACTGCCAGAAGCCAAGCAGCAGGGAGACCAAGGTGATCAGGCCGACGCGGTTCCGGCCACCAAGTAAGGGATCCGCGTTGTAGTAGACCACCGGAACGTAGAGCGTGCAGGCGACTGCAGCGAGGATCGTTGCGCGGAATACGCTGCCGCGGTGCGCATCGAAGGCCGCCGGAAGCCGCACGATGGACAGGATCCAGAGGGTCGCTGCCGGGATGAATTCCATCAGCCGAACACTTCACGGAAGGCCAGAGGCTCGGGCTCGGCCCCGACGTCGCTATTGATGATGCGTGTGGCGAGCTGGTCAGCCAGGGCCTCGGCGGTGAGCTCGGCGTCGTCGGTGTAGCTGCTGCGCGCGAGGGTCCGGAGTACTTGCCGCTCGTCGAGATCGGGTAGAAGGACGCTCAGCTGGTGACTGCCCTTGTGGTCGAGATCGTGACCGAGGATCATGTGGCTGAATTCGTGGAGGATTATCTGCTGCCGGTGCCAGCTGGATTTCGCCGGGGCATGGACGATGATGTCCCGGTCCGCGCAGATAAGCCAGAGGCCGCACAGCTCAGTTCCTGCAAGCCCGGGAACTTCCGCAACGGTGATGGTCCTGCCACGCTGTTGCTCAAGCCTGTTGTGGATGTATCGAAGCGTGGGGTCATCGGGGAGACCGAAGCTACGCTCCGCCTTCCGCGCTAATTTCCGGGCTTCACGGTAGTTCATTGCCTGTAGGAGCGGGGGAGCGCGGAACATTGACCGGACCGATCTGGTCCAGGGTGTACCCATTCGGGTACATGGTTGAGCCGGCCGCGCCGGGAGTGAAATGGGGCTGCGTTCTTAGCGGCCGACGGCGGGTGATGGCGTTTCGAAGGGCGAGGCCCACTTTGAGAGCCGCTCGGGAGGCTCTGCCTGCGCGGTGGAGGCCGAGTGCTTGGGTGAGCCGGCCGTCGTCGAGCATGGTGCTGATGAGGCGTTTCGCGAAGGGGCGCAGCGGCGCCGGGAGGCGGCTCTGGAAGACCTGGACTGTTCGGTACATCAATTCTTGACCCTCCGGGGTCGGTGCCACGTGCTGGTCCTCGTAGCGGTCGAAGAAATCCTCGGCTTCCTTGTATGTGGCGGGCATGGCGGTGATGTGCATGCGCGAGCCGAGCTCGGCGAAGAAACGCGTGGCTGCTGCGAGTTCGGTTGCCGTGGGCGGTCTCCAGGCATGCTTCTGTGTCCAACGGATCGGTACCACCAGGAGCGTGAGGAGGACGTAGAGGAAGTCGTCCTTACTGCCAGGTACATTGCGGTGCACCCGGTTGAGCAGCGCCACCATCTCCTGGCCCCGGGCGCTGTCCAGGCCGTTGGAGATGAGTTCGTAGATGACTATGCCGGTGTCGTAGGAACGCTTCATCGGGTGCTGCTGGATTTCCGCGTTGCTGTGGAGGGTTGCAGCGATGCCGGGGATCGCGAAGTTGCGGTAGTAAGAGAGGAAGAAGCCGAGCTCCATGTCCGACGCGAGGTCGAAGAGGACCATCTGGCGGAAGGTGGCTTCCCAGTTCTCTGAGCCGGCATCTGCTTGATGTCGGAGGCTCGCGGCGAGGGTGGGGTGAATGCGCACGGTGCCCCCTCGTCGAGTCGGAAGATTGCGCTCATGAAGGGGCTTCAGCCCCCAGAACGGCTGATCTCTTCAATGGTAGGACTGTTGGGTTTCGGTTTCTAGCTTTGGCGTAGACGGGTCTACTTTGGTTCGTCTTGGGTTCGGTCGGCCAGGGCCCTGATCAGGCCCTTTTCTCCTTGGCGCATCATGAGCGCATGCGCGGCTGTGAATGCTGGCGCGGCGATCGGCGTGAGGAGGTTCATCCAACGCTGGGTGGGACGGACGTGCCATTCGATGTCCATCCTTGTCGCTTTACCGCCTTCGACGGGGGAAAGAGTGACTCTGCCCGTTCCTTCAAGGTGACCGCCGGCGTCGAACTCGATCTCCCTCGGGGTGATGACCTTGGTGGGGTGGATGGTGATCGTGAGGGTATAGCCGAGAGAAGCTTTGAAATTTAGGTGGGCGGTGGTTGCCTTGAGGATGGCTTCCTGGGAGGTGCCCTCGGCTTCAGTGTGAACGAGCGGCCCGGCAAAAGTGCAGTGAGGCCACCAGCTGGGCCAGCTCATGTTGATGTCCGCGATGATGGTCCAAGCTTCCCTAGGGGAGGCTGGGAGATGCCAGGTGGAGCTCAAGTTGAACAGCCGCGCGGTCATTGGGACATTCTCGCACTTTCATGCGGGATAGATGGCCGAATGAGTCGGTGTAGATCTTCACCCGGGCGCAGAATGCTTAGCATCGACACCACAGCCTGCTAATTCAAGTTGTGGCCAAAACCCCATGGCCTTCTTGAAATGGTTTTTGGCGGCATCCACCTGTGTCGGCGGCGCGCTGGGGGAAGAATACTGAACTGGAAGTGCTGTGCGTGGCTTGCGCCGGCACCAGCCTGTTGAACCGTCCCAGGAATCATGCCGCCGTGGCCGTTACGAGCGTAATCGCTCCAACGTCCAAGCCAAGAATGCGCTCAGCACCGTCCGCCTTGCCCACGTATAGCTTGCCGGTCTTAGTGTCGGTAACGAAGTAAACCCACTGCACGGAGCGGAGAAATGCGTCGAGGTCCTTGGCGGCTGGCTCGCGTCGAGGTTGAACTCGGCGACGAACGGATTCAGATCGCCTGACAGAACGCCAGCCGGATCGGTGGATCAAGGCTAAGGCCCTGTGGCGGCCGGCACGGTCCTTGCCTCAATGAAGGCCCGGAGGGCTGCCGGATCGAAGGGGATTTCCTTCCGAGTCGCCGTATTGACGTTCAGGCCTCCGATCTCATCGTGGATGGACACGCGGGCAAGGGAGACCCCGGGAGTGTAGAGCGCATACGCATCCCTGATCGCGTCGTAGATGGCACGCTGCTTCCACCGGGAAGGACCGAGCTCGCCAAGGATGCCTTCGGGGTCCGACCCGCCGAACATCCGGTTCGATGAAGGGTTTGCCCATTTTCCTCTGTATTTACCGGCTTTCAGGCACATGTCCTCGTTGTCGACGGCGTAGCTTCGATAAGCTTCGGACCAAGGCAGCTGAGAGTCCCAGGGCACTGCAAGCGAGTGACTGCGGTACCGGTTAAAGTGCAGATCCTCATCAAACTCGACCAGCACGCCGTCTGCCTTCATGTCCCATCCCTGCGGCGCCAATGCGAACCGATAAGCAGGCTCGCCTCCCAGTTGCTCGAAAATGCCTAGCAGCATAGCCGCAATCCCCTGGGGAAGGGCGCCGGTTGTCGCCCATGGAACCACGATTTTCAGGGGCTTTTTCGCCACGGTGTAGCCAGCAGTGCGCAGCGACGCCATAAAGAATCGTGCCCGGCGCTCCTCGTTGCCCATGTTGCACATCCTATCCACGCTCGGGAATGGCAAACCGTCAGTCCGCACAGCTTCCCTGCATCAACGAATATCGTCGTTTACTTTTACCCTTTCTGACTCCGCTTTACGCTGTCCTCGCTGGCCAGGTCCTGCGGACCATGGTGTGTCCGGAGAGCCGAGGCCGGCCCACAAGCCTGTGCTGAGCAAGGCGGAGTTGCTGTGCCTGGCTTGTTGCCCAGCACCCGCTCGGCTTCTCGTCCGAGTCCAGCTGCGTCAAGACAAGAGCGCCCGGACGATGTTGGCTAGCGTGTTTTGTCGTGGATCTCGAAAACTCTCCGGCATGATTGGCATTGGGATCGGGGAAATGGGTTTGGACCGAGGACGGACGGTTAACGGCCAACCAGCCGTCCTGCAGCGGTAGAGCATTATGTCGAATGGGGGCGCAGACTGTGGCGACGGGCTTTGAGCGGTACAGCAAGCACGCTGTCTGGGAGACGCTGCGACTCAAGAAGGAATCTCTCAATGCGGCCCGGTTCGACGATGAGGAAACAGAGCATTGGCGCAAGGAAATCGTTGAATGGCTCGACGAGGCACTTAAGACGCGGGCTGCTCGGCAGCCGGCGTTGTACCTGACTGCGCTTGACCAGCTCAGCGTGGCGCTTAACCAGCTGCCTGTGGACACCGCATCATTCAGGCAATTCCTTGCGTATCGTGGGCATAGCGGCCAAGGCTTTCAGCTGCTGGAGCAAGCTCTTAGGGCCCTACCGCTGCCCCCGCCCAGGGATCTGAAAGCGGCCTACGTAGAGCTACTCGACAAGGAGGTCGACGCGCGAAACGGGCGCCTCGCCGAGCTAGAGGTGCGTGTATCGGACACTGAGAAAGCTCTACAGGAGCGACTGGACGAGCTGACCAAAGTCACGGTCGAGATCGCGGAGCTGCGGACCGAAATTCAGACGGAGCGGGAAGCGATCACGGCTGTCAGCCAGTCCGCCGAGTCTGAGATGCATGAGGCATGGCAGAAAGCGCTCGACGATTGGAAGCAGGAGCGCAATACGACTGACTCTGAACATGACGCCCAGGCACTCGACAGCATCGCTACTCTTGCAGCGACAACAAAGGCCGGCGAGGCTTTGGCTGAGCATGCCGCCGGCGATCTGAGCGCCGCTGACTGGTACGGCCGCGCAAAGCGTGAGCGAATTGCTGCCCAATGGATCCGCTCCGGAGCGTGGGCGGCGTTCCTCTTCGCCGGAGCGGTTGGCTTCTTCATCGTCAACGAAGCCATCATCAAGAACTTCGACATCTCTGTCGGGGGCGGAATACTCCGCGCTTCGATCGCAATAGTCATCGGCGCGTTCGGCGCACTGCTCCTCCGCGAGGCGGGCAGGCACTTCCGCGAAGCCGACACGGCGGAAGACGTCGCGCTTTCATTGAAGGCACTGGCCCCGTTCTACGCGAACTCCGCGGACGGCATCCGACTCGCAGCCCGCATCGAGCTCGGCGACGCGGTCCTCGTCAAGAACGTGCTCTCCAGGTTTTCCCATCGCGATGCGTCGAAGCACGGTGCCGAGGTAAATACCGCTGAGCTGCCGGGCCTCGTCAAAGAGGCCGCAGAAGCGCTCAAAATCACTGGTGAGGCTGCAACGAAGTGATCGTTCAGCTACTGACCTAGGGTCAATAGAGCAAGTCTAAGTCTGCATGCGAGTACTTCCGGATGCGAGCCTCGCTATAGTTCGAAGAATGAGCAATGCAGCCGGAGCGAAGGCCAGTCGCGAGGAAGAAATAGCATTCCTCATCATGGAGGATGTCCTCGGGGTCGACATCCGTCTCGCGGACGCTGGCGCGGGCAACCAGAAACCTGATGGCGCTTGGGTCAGTACGGACGCCAGGGGACGGCGCGGCATCGTCGAGATCACGTCGCCTCCGGACAAGGAGCTCTTGAAAGAGTGGGCACGAGCCAAGAGGGATGGAGAACCACAGTCAGAAAGCGGTTCCGTTCCACTGCGATTGAACGAGCTCGATCAGGTCTGCACAGAATTGCTGGCGGAGGAATGGGCGCTGGAAAACATCGCGAAGCTTCGAGCTGAACCGGCGGATGAGCGGCACCTCTTCCTCTTTGGCCGGAGCGAGAGGATCCAGCATTACTTCAAACGGCTCTCGGATGATTATGGGAACGGTCAGGCCGAGCACGTGGATGATCTGGTTCTCCCCGAAGGACTCGATTCGGTGTGGTTCCGAGGAAGGGCAGTGCGCCGCACTGAGTGGAGCACACGAGTCTGGGTGGCAAGGTTCGCTTCGGGATCAGGATGGAACCGCCACACAGTCGACATAGACGAACGGCAATTGCCTTCACCCAATCCTGGCATGGTCGATGACAAGGTCCCCGCAGAGCTCCGAATCCCGAAGGATCGATCCCACTAGACCAATGGTGCGGAGTCTTGAAACTCTTCAATCTGTGCCAATGCAGCCGGAAAGGTGTTCACGACTCGAAACCTGCCCGGTCGCCAACGTGAATGAACGGGGCGACATTCCTGGCCCCGTGCGGCTCAACGCCAGATCTGGCCGCACCAGCAATGGCCATCCTTGTGTTCCTGGATGACCAAGACGCGTTCCTCGCCGAGCACGATGATTGTCTTCGTAGCTGAGCATGGGTCCAGTGCAGCGTCATGGGTCGGCTGCCGGCAGGGGCGTCCTGGCGTATGTGGAAACCGATGGGACTGCCGACCTTGGGGCCCTGCCAGCCGCATCGCGAATCGGCTCGGTTGGAACTTTCGTCTGCAGAACCACTATTGCTCAACCCAGCTGACTCGATCGTCGTAACATGTCGAACAGGCAGTTCATTGCGCATGAGCAGGCCGTTGCGGTCCCGCGATTGAGTTCCTGAAGCCCTCGATAGAAAGCGATGACGTTGGTACTTTCTAAGGACAGGACAGTTGTCGTCCATCTGACTGAAGCGGACTGGCGGGATCTTGCCTGGAAGGTTCGCGAGTCCGGACAGCAAGCCTTCACCATCAACATGCGCGAACCGGATTTCACGACACCTGTGCAACGAATTGCCGTCATCGTTGTCAGCGGAAATGTTGTGGCCCTTAGCTTGGGGCGCAGTCTAGGTCGGTCAGGTGACCTCGACACGGGGGTTAGGTTTGCCAATATCCATGTCGTGAAGGCTGCTGCCCTAACCGTCATTATTGAGAAGATGAAGCTCAACCGATATAGCGCCATCGTTGATGCCTTGGAAACCGGGGGACTCCTCCCTCCGGCGACCGGTCAGAAATTGTTTGACGCTCTGTCTGAATTGAGCCCAGGGTCTTCAAACATAGTGGAAAAGCTTCGAGCTCTTCAGCATCACCGCTCCAGCGCGATGACTGACCACCAACGGCTGCTGGAGGAGCAACGCGATGCGATAGCGGTGAGCCTTGAAGTGGCTGGAATCGACAGTAGACACGCTCTGCAGAACTGGGAAGATCCTCCGGTTAATGCACCATTCTTGACCGGCCTCAACCCCGGCGGAACATCAGAGGCGTCACTCATCCGTCACGATGCCACCCAATTTGAAAATTGGCTCCGAGTTGACGGTCAAATATACGACGTCCTTGAATTTGTCGACCGCGATGACCCCCGCCGCAAGATGACCATCACCTACGCAGATAAGGAGCCGTTGGAGCGCGTCACAGGCACTGACCTCGTCTACTACCGGCATCAAAATCCAGGTTACGTACTCGTTCAGTACAAGCGCATGAAGCAACGGTCTGGGGAGGGCGTGCCGCTGGAGTGGCTGTACAGACCAGATGGCCAGCTCACTGAGGAGATCAGCCGAATGCGCCAGATTTCGGTGAGCGGTACCAGCCGAGGGGTAGATCAATGGAGGCTGTCCCAGGAGCCGTTCTACATCAAGTTGTGTGAAGATCGCATGGAGCGGCCGGAGGGCAGAAAGCTCACTAAGGGCATGTACTTCCCTTTGGGGCTGTTCGAAGAAGTCCTCGAATCACCAAAGATTCTTGGACCCAAGGGCGGTAGGGGGATCGGTTGGCATAACGCTCAGCGCTGGCTAAGCAATACCGGGTTCATCGAGCTACTGCGAGAAGGCTGGATCGGATCCGTTGGTGACGTCACAGTCCAGGTCACGGCACTTGTGCAGCGGGCGCTTGAGGGGGACCGAGGAGTAATCCTCGCGCGGGACGATTCCCAGCTAACGGACCCCAAGCGCCCTAGGATCCGCAGGACTTGAGTCGACACTGATTGACCGTTTCAGGCCGCGTCGAGCCCGGCAGCGGATCGGAGATGGGGCGCAAGAGTTGCCTGAAGTTCGACGCGACTAGGGGGACCAAGCCACTTCATCACTATGTGCCTGCGGCCTACGTTGGCGGCTTCTCGACTGATGTCGATTCACCACGCCGGCAGTGAGGAATCTGGTGCGTCCGCCGGGGTCCACTGAGCTATTCAGGACGACGCCGGCGAAAATCGGTGCGAAGAACGACCCCTACACCCTCTTGGCAGATGTCTGGACGCCGCAGGCGATAGACGAGATCTGGACGAACTCCGAGACGACGCTCCCGTCGGCGATTATGTCACCGAACGGTGACAGCAGTCAGTTCTGTTGGTTGGCCTGCGCGATCGGCCGGGTTGGTAATGTCGTGCACTGCCGGATCTTCGATGGACAGTGGGAGGATCGACAACGGAGGGGAGTGGTGGTCGATGTGCTTGGTTCTAGTTCTTGCTTTCGAAAGCCACGGCCCCCGGTGAATCCAGCGCTGGCGATTCGCGTCGCCGCGGTGGAATGCGTTGCGAGCATCTTCAGTGAGTCCAGGTTGCCATCGGAAGGCAAAAGAGAGGTGTGGACACTGTCCACACTTTGCCCACCGGACTGGGCCGTACATCGGCCGGACTGCCCCGGATTGCCGATGTTTTCGAGAGTTCCCAGTGTTTACAAGGCCCGGAACCCGGTTCGAGTCCCACCTCGGGCACGTGTTTTCCCTGCTCAGGGGCTGGTTGGCCGCTGAGTGTGGACAACGTGTTCACGGATTGGGCCCTTCGGGGGCCTTTTTTCGTTTCCGGGTGTCTCTCCTTCTTTGGGTGGTTGCTGGTTCTGTGGTCTTGCTTGTTCATGGCGGGGCCTCGGAATCACGACATGACGGGCAAGCCCCCATGCCCACTCGGCGCCCGAGTCGGCACAGGACCGAAGGAACCTTCGGGGAAGTTGTCGAAGCGAGAAAGGTCTTCGGGAACCCCGACTTCTTCCTGCGGATTGTTGTGCGTGACGTAGAGGAGTGTGAGCAGTTCCAGATGCAGAGGCTTACCGCGCTGCCGGCGAGCTTCCGTGTGGACTCTCCCCAGACTATGAAGCTCCTCAGGGGTTAAGTTCTTTTCGATGCCGCAAATAGTTCAAGGTATCCACTTGGGGAGAGTGCCTTACGGTTGACCTGCCTATCTGATATTGGCGTTAACAATGTGATGACCTCAGGCGCGTTCGAGGGATATCTACCAGAGGGCCTCTACCAGTCTCCGAAGGATGCCGGGTGGATTGATGGGGTGGGGGGTGGGCGCGGTAACGGCTCTTTGCCTAAGTGACTGGAGCTTGGCCAATAGGAGTACGCAGAGTTGTTCGCGGCGCTTGAGCAGACAATATGTGCGTAGCCTTGACGTCCACCGAGCCCAGATGTTGAAGATACTCAGAATCAGGCCGGCACCAAGGGCCACTGTGGAACTGATCACAAGTCGATGGGAGGTCGGCTCTCCCGTTGCCGCGTGGTGTGTAATCAGGAGGCCTGTAAACATGAGGGCCACGATTAGGGGGAGAGAGCGCCAAGCTGTTCGCCATGGGTTCGCTACCGCTATGGCTAGGATGACGCGAGGCGTGAGGCAGCGCGCCATACGAACAAATTTGACGTCGCGGTAGTTGTTGTCGAGAGAAACATCAATTTCATTTTGAAGCCGTGGTTCGAGAGGTCGTCTTGAGAGATTGATCGAGCGCCCACCATTAGTTTGAATAAAGCCATTCAGCCAAGCCCGGTGGCGAGCAAGCGAGGATTTGCTGAGGACTTCCTCTTCTCTCCACTTTTCTCGGAGATCCATGTAAAGGTCGTACACGGAATCGGGCTGTTCGCTTGCCACCTCTAGCCTGTACGAGATGAGCGCAGCGATCGTCAGGCCGAACATGAGAATTGTTGGCGCGTAGCTGGGGTAATCACGTAGCCCAATTTTCTCCCAGCTCTCGGAGCCAAGCGACAAGGAAGCTACCATCGCTGTGGCTCCGGAAGCGAGGAGCGTTTTAAGAACGTGAGTGAACTTCATGCGGCTGTTCGCGGCACGTCCAGTGGGCCGGTCGCGGTAGCAGCAGAGTTCGACCGCGCTAAGACAAACAGTCAATAGCGACATAACCGTTCCAAAAGCGATCAATTGCGTCAGGAGATCCAACAACCCAGGATCCATATGCTCCCCCTTTGCGGCTAAAGACTAGCGTTTCGGCAGATTCTGATGGCAATACTAATTAGGACCACCGACAGAGTCGCCCTTGCTGAACGGGAACCGGCGCTTTTGTACGGATGGTTCCTCGCTGCCTGGAGTGCTGGGGGCGCAGCCATTGGCTTTTGTGGGGCACGTCGTGTTGGTCATGTTCTGCGCCCATGGTGCCGTCTCAGGCTTCCGGGATCGGCATGCCGTAGTTCTCCAGAGTGATGTGCGCGACGTCTGGCCCGCCGCGCACGCCCGTGTCCAGGGTGTCGATCGCGGCCAACCGCTCGGTGGTGAGCTCGAAGTTGAAGTCGAAGTTTTCGGCGGTGCGGCGGGCTCGGTTGACTCCGGCATGGCTGAGCGGCCTTGTTGTATGGGCCGCCAGTGCAGCATTGGCAAAGTCTTCTGTTCAGTATCGATCTGGTACTAGTTTGGTACTATTGGCCGCATGGCTATGAATCTGCGTGTTCCGGAAGATCTTGATCGTCGGCTTGAGAAGCTCGCGGCTGAGGAGCACACGTCTAAGTCCGCGCTCTTGCTGCAGGGGGCGGAACTGGTCCTGCGGCGCCATGCCCGTCGTCGCGAGATCAGTGAGGGATTGGATTTTGTGATGAGTCATGACGCTGAGTTGCTTACTCGCCTTGAGGACGCGTGACCGCGTACCTGGACATCGAGGATGCTCTGCAGGTTGTCGATCGGTACGGCTTCCATATCCGTGATGTTGGTCTGTTGGCTTCCGCTTTGGCTCGGCCCGCGACAACCGTTATGGGTGCTGAAGCCTATCCGGACCTTGCGGTGAAGGCTGCCGCACTAATGGAGTCGGTCGCACGTTTCCATCCGCTCGTTGACGGCAATAAGCGCACAGCGTGGACACTCATGGTGTTGTTGCTCTGGATCAACGGCTACCGTCACGACTTCACCACTGACGAGGGCTTCGATCTTGTTGTGGGCGTCGCGGCAGGGAACATTGAACTGGGGGATTCGGCAGCCGTGATTTCGAAGCATCTGGTGCCCCGCTAGCCTGATCCGGACCTCTCAAGAAAGGGCTGTGCACAATGTGCACACCTAGCCCCTCGGGCGGGGCCGTACATCGACCGGACCGGCCCGGATTGCCGATGCTTTCGAGAGTTCCCAGCGTTTCCGGGATCCGGAACCCGGTTCGAGTCCCACCTCGGGCGCAGTGTCTTCCCAGCTCAGGGGCTTTATTGCTGCTGAGTGTGCACAAAATCTTCACGAAAGGCCCCTTCGGGGGCCTTTTTCGTTTCCGGCGGAGGCCGCTGGAACTATCCGCCCCCCCGGGAAGAGGAGTACCTGTTCTTAGGCACGGCATTCGTGCCAGCTATCAGATAGGTGCCACCCAGAATGGCTGGTGCGCCTCCCTTTCGCGGCTGACGCCCTTGACGCCGGTCGTGGGCCAAGTGCGTAGCGCACGCAGCGGAACACATAATTCAGGTCTACATGATCACGCAGTCATTCTTTGCAGTTCCTGAAGATGCGTCAGTTGCCACCCCGAGGAATCACGTCAAGACGCGCGCGGAGCTTTCTTGCCTGGGAGGGTGTTAAGGAGGATTGTGTGAAGAACCGCCCACCGGTCCAGGTCGCTCCGTCGCCCGGTGTGTGTGGCCCGGGACGTTCGCTCCTTACCCCGTCGTAAGTTGGCGCCGAGAGGAGGAGGGCGATGGCCGATCCGGTGGGCGACATCGTCGGAGACTATCGGGCGTTTGCCGCGCAGCAGCGCGACCGCCTGCTCGCCCGAGGCATCGACATCGCGCCGTATCAGCTGAGCCACCTCGCCGTCCGCGTGCCGGAGTGGGACCAGTATGTCCATCTGCGGACCCTGCTCGAACGCCACGCCATCGCCAATGTGGAGAACATCTGGAACGGACGGCCCATGTCCATGATCCTTCTCACTGAGCCGCTGCGGGTCCTCGACGGCCAGGTGATCCCGGTTATCGAGCTCATCCCGCCCGTCCACCAGCGCGTCTACAAGATGGGCATGGAGCACTTCGGCGTGGTGGTCGGCGAGGAGGTCGACGCGTTCTCCCGCCGGCATCGGGCGGCGCTGACCGGCCAGCAGTTCCAGAACCAGTGGAACGAGCCGTACTACATCCTGTTCGAGGACTTCACTCATGTGAAGTTCCACCGCCGCTCGCTGCGCGCGGTGATCGAACTGCAGGGCGGGACGTTCGACGGCATCCACCATGTCGACGGCTGGGTCCCGCAGCGGCTAGTCACGGCGACTGGCCCGAACCCCCTGCCGCGCTGAGCGGGGCGTGGTCAAGGCGGCGAGGCCGCCTGTCCACGGTCCGGTCAGGGCGGGGTGATGACCACCTTGCCGAGGGCGTGTCCTTCGCCGACGTACGCGAGGGCTTGGGGCACCTCGTCAAGCCCGAAGGTGCGGTCGATGTGGATGCTGACAGTGCCGGCGACGCACATTTCGGTCAGCGGCTCGAAGTGGGGCGGACCCTCCTTGACGGCCAGCACCCCGAGCCGGCGGTCCGTGGCCAGCCCGGCGGCAGTGCCGATCGTTAGCACGCGCAGCAGCGCCGGAACGGACCCACCCACGCAGCGATATCGGCCACCCGGAGCGAGTGCTCGATGAAGGGCGAACACGGACCGATGAGCGACAAGGTCCAAGATGAGGTCGTACGGCTCGTGATCGCGGGTGAAGTCGTCGTGGCGGTAGTCGATCACCTCGTCGGCGCCGAGCGATCGCATGAACTCGAGTTTGCCACCGTTGTCGACGCCGGTGACGTGCGCACCCTGTGCTTTGGCCAGCTGGATGGCGAATGAACCCGAGCCTCCGCCCCCACCGTTGATCAGGACCCGATGACCGTTCGCGGCGCCCGCTGTGCCTTGCAGGGCGATCGCGCCAGCCTGCGGAATCGTTGATGCCTCGGCGAGGGTCAGCCCGGCGGGCTTGAGGCCGAGGGCAGACTCGGGTGCGACCGCGTACTGGGCGAAGCCGCCCTTGAGCCGGAGGTTGTCGCCGTAGACCTCGTCGCCTGGCTGGAAGCGAGTCACGCCAGTACCCACCGCCTCGACCCGGCCTGCGATGTCCGAGCCAAGCGTTGGGCGCGCGGGCGAGCGCAACCCACCCAGGCGTGCGTAGAAGGGCGAGCCACGAAGGCACTCCCAGTCGCTGAGGTTGATCGACGTTGCCGCGACCTCCACCAGGACTTGCCCGGCGCCGGGCGTGGGCGTCGGGACGTCCGCGACCTACCCGCAATACGTCCGGGAGCCCATATCGCTCGTATACGACTGCCTTCACGTCTCCTCCACCAGGTCTGGCTCGATCCTGTCGTCTCGGCGCACCGTGCCCATCCTCAATCGCAAGGGGATTCCGGTCCCTCGGGTTAGTTCGTCATTGGGACCCAGGTTTTCAATGTCGCGAATATCCCCCACTTAGCGCTGGCATTCACAAGTGGGTGCGCTGTGGACCTCCTCGCCTTATTTGACCTGAAGGGGCGAATTTTTTCCAGTAACTCCCGTGCGGTCACGAAGGCTCATTGGCATCCGGAAGGCCTGGCGGCGGTCCTTGCATGAACCGCCTTGTTGCGGGGGCTGGCCAGCTGTTCCGGTGCCTGTCGAGAAGTTTGTTTTCCTTCACACCGTCAAGTCTTACTGCATACCTATGCAGCATGGGTGTTCAGGGGGACTTTCGGTACCACACCGGAGTTGAGAGTTTGTGCGGATGTGACCATCTTCAGCCTGTTCCTATGGAGCCCCGAGGGAGAGGTTGCGACCCCAGGCCTGAGTTTGCCGTGCCCTTCGGCGACAGCCGGCTCGATGTCCGCACGCGGTAGTTTCGGAAAGCGCGAGGCCAGGCGGCCGATCAGTGGCACCAACGCTTGTGCTCCCGTCTGAGCGGCCATGTTTCAGTCCACCATCTGCAGGGTCAAGAAATGTCTCACCTTTACTGGTCCAGCGGTACCACCAGAACTGCGTAGATACTGAGTGCGGCGAGAACGACGACGCTTGCCGCAAGGGCCGCCGTTGAGGCGGCGTCCGGAATGATGCGTTCCCGGTTGATGCCTGTGATGGCGCGGAGATAGCGGTGTTTGCGGCTGATGTTGATGGCCCCGGCGGTGGCGACGGCGGCCGCGACAAGGGTGCCGGCGAACCAGCCGTGGTGGGGCATCCAACGCAGGAAGATGGATGCGGCAACCAGCAGGGACATGGCGGTCCGGCGCCATGCGAGGTCGCTGCGTTCGGGCTGGAGCCCGGCGTCGCCATGCGTTGGCGTAGCCGGTTGTCCCTGCATGTTTCAGGCCTGCCCGACAACGACAAAGACGACCATCGTGCCGGCAACGAGGGCGCCCCCGATGGCCAGGACGGGTGCGATGAGTGGAAGCGGCAGCGGATTCCTCTTCCGGATGGAGCGTTCAACATTGAGCCATCGGAAAAAGGATCCGGCGCCGATCACGAGGCCCAGGGAAAGCAGGATTATCGCGATGGGTTTGCGCAACGCGGGGAGGAAGTGGTCCGCTGTGAAGGCTTCGACCGCGATCCCGCCGGCAATCAACGCCAAGGATGTGCGGATCCATGCAAGGAAGGTGCGTTCGTTGGCGAGGGTGAACCGGGGATCGGGTTCGGCCCCGCCACCCAGTATTCGGGCTGAGAATCCGCAGCGCCTGCCGTTTCCCTCTGCTGTTCGGTCTTCTGTCATGTGGTCTCCATCAAAGTGCGGGCGCCGGGTCCGTATGCCGTCAAGCGATGGCAATTGTCCGGAAGCCGCAGTTGCCGGAGGACGAATCGGGGGTGTTGTAGCTGCGGGCCGCCACCCGGTATCGGTTGCAGTAGGAGTCGTGACAGAGGTAGGAGCCGCCCCGCATGACGCGCCCGGCGCCGCTGTTCGGTCCCTTCGGGTTCTCGGTGGGTGAGTTGCGGTAGTAATCGGGGAGGAACCAGTCGGCGCACCATTCCCAGACGTTTCCTGCCATTTCGTAGAGCCCGTAGGCGTTGGGCGGGAAGGACTTCACGGGTGCAGTTCCCAGGAAGCCGTCTTCGCTGGTGTTGATGGTTGGGAAGGTCCCCTGCCAGATGTTGCACCGGTGCTGGCCGCCGGGGGTGAGGTCGTTGCCCCAGGCGTAGCGCATGCCCTCCAGCCCGCCGCGGGCGGCGTACTCCCATTCAGCCTCCAGGGGCAGGCGACGCCCGGCCCAGGAGCAATAGGCCATGGCATCGTCATGCGAGACGTGAACTACCGGGTGGTCTGGCATGCCGCGCCAGTCCGACGACGGTCCCGTGGGGTGCGCCCAGTCGGCCCCGCGGATGTCCAGCCACCACGGTGCACCGGCGGCGGCGCCGAGGACGTCGCTGCCGGTGGCGGTGGAGAGAAGGTGGAAAACTGCGGAGGAGCCATATTGCTCGGCCTCCGTGCGGTAGCCGCTGTCTTGGACGAAACGGGCAAACATGCTGTTGGTTACCGCTGTTGAATCGATCCGGAACGCGTCAACGCGTACCTCGTGCACGGGAGTCTCCCCGTCCCGCGGGTAACCTTCTCCGTGCGCGTCTCCCATGCGGAAAGCACCGCCCGGAACGCCGATGTCGTGATGGACCGTCCGCTGCCCGGAAGGGCGGGAGACGAACTGTCGGCTGGAAGCGGTTTCCGGCCGGGACGGACCGCAGCTTGAACAGCAAGTCACCGCAACTCCAGCTGGTGCACTTGGAAGTCGTCCTCGACGTGCCGTCCGACCAGGACCTGGAAGCTTCCGCGCTCGAACTGCCAACCGTCGTCGTAATGGCTGAAAGAGCGGGCAGGGATCCTGATTTCCAGGCTCCCGGCGCCGCTTGCTCCGAGGTGGATGTCGCCGTAACCGGCAAGCCAGCGCACGGGCCGTTCGACGCCTGACCCGGGGCGCGCCAAATACACCTGGACGACCTCGCGTCCGGTCCGACGCCCGGTGTTCGTCACGGGGACATGGACTGTCACGTCCTTGCCGGCCACCGCAGTGATGGGAACGTGGGCGCGGCCCAGCTCGAACTTGGTGTAGCTGAGACCGAAGCCGAAGGGATAGGCCGGGCCGGGACCGCCGTCGGCCTGCTGCTTGAGCCATGCGCGGTACCCGATGTGGATGCCTTCGGCATAAACCACCTGCCCGTCGACCGGGGTGGTGGACAACACCGGGACATCCTCGAGCGCAGCCGGCCAGGTGGTGGGGAGGCGGCCTCCCGGTTCCTGTTCGCCGAGGAGGATGTCGGCGATCGCCGCGCCGAACTCCTGTCCGCCGAACCAGCCTTGCACTATCGCACCCACTTTGTGGCGCCACGGCATGAGTACTGGTGCGCCGGAGTTGACCACGACGATGGTGCGCGGGTTTGCTGCTGCGATTGCCTCCACGAGGCTGTCCTGGTGGCCAGGAAGATCAAGGTTGTCGCGGTCGAATCCTTCGGATTCGATGGCCGAATTCGTGCCGACGACGACGATTGCGACATCGGCATCCCGGGCGGCTGCGACGGCGGCGTCGATTTCGGCCTGCGGGTCCTGGACGATGGCCTCCTGGCCGAACGTGAAGACGCTGAAGGGAATCGCGCCGTCCAGCTCAAGCTGGTATTCAACTTCGATCCGGATCTTTTGGCCCTTGTCCGCCCGGACAGGCGTGCTGAATGCGGGAGGGGAAAACAGAGCCGCTCCGAGCACCTCCGTGGTGTCCTTGAGCTCGTCGTCGAAGAATGTCTTCCCGTCGATGAGCAGCTTGATGCGGCCCACGGTAGCCACGCCCAGGTTGTGTGTTCCGCCCCCGGGTGCTGTCCAAAAGGTCTCGGCCCGGACTGCGGCCGTCCCTTCGGGAATCCCCAGTCCGAACCAGATCAGTTGGGACGCGAGGCGGTCCTCCGAAGAAATTTCGCCGCCCCTGTCCAGGAAGGTCAGGCGGACTCCTTGGCCGCCGGTGGCTGGGTTGGTCAGTTCACTTCTGCGGAATGGTTGGATGCCTTCGGCGACTTTGGCGCCGCGCGAATAGCTGATTTCAACGCTGTCCGGGAGTGCGTTGCGCAGTCCCTCCAAAGGGGAGACAACGTGCTTGGGCATGACGGTTGCGCTGCCGCCACCTTGCGTGCGCGCCTCTTCGGCATTGTGGCCGATGACGGCCACCCGGCTCAGTGCCCGGGCGTCGAGGGGAAGGAGGGCTTCTTCGTTGCGAAGGAGAACAGCGCCCAGCACAGCAGTATCGCGTGCGACCTGCCGCGCGTCCAGCGTTTCCGCGGGTTCGTGGACAGCCGGTTCGAAGCCCTCGAGCACGCCAACGCGTGCAGCGAGCCGGAGGATGCGGGCTACCTTCTCATCGATGGAGGCCATGCCGACGTGGCCTTCCTTGACAGCGGTAACGAGCCTTGGTCCCCAATGGCCGATTGGCCCGGGCATTTCAAGATCCTGGTGGGCGTTCGCTGCAGCCTGCGTCGAGCGGACACCGGTCCAGTCCGACACCACAACCCCGTCGAAGCCCCACTCAGTGGAGAGCGGTGTCTTGAGGAGGCCGTTCTCGCTCATCGTGGTGCCGTTGGTGGAGTTGTAGGCGCTCATGACCAACCAGGCTTTGGCATCTGTGACGGCTTCTTCGAATGCCGCCAGGTACAACTCCCTCAACGGACGCTCAGCGACCACCGAGTTCGCCGTGAACCGGTCGGTTTCGGCGTCATTTGCCACGTAATGTTTGGGCGTGGCGCCGACGCCGGTGGACTGGACGCCGCGGACATATGCCGCTGCGAGGCTTGAGGTAAGGCGGGGGTCCTCGCTGAAGCATTCAAAGTGCCGTCCCCCCAACGGGGACCGGTGCAGGTTGATGGTGGGCCCGAGCACCACATGGACGCCCTTCCGGCGGGCCTCCTGGCCCAGGACCTGGCCGTAGCGCCGAGCCGCCTGGATACTCCAGGTTGCCGCCAGCGCCGTCGAAGACGGCAGACTGATGGAGTCGTGCCTCTCGTCGAAGTCTTCACCCCGCACACCTGCGGGCCCGTCGGACAAGATGATTCTGCCGAGCCCGATCTCGGGCAAGGGCCGGGTGGACCAGACGTCTGCGCCCGTCAGGAGCTGGACCTTCTGTTCGAGGCTGAGCCGTTCGATGAGTCCGTGGATTCGGACATCGAGGTCCGCTGGAATGGTCTGGCTGGGGGCCATATGTGGTCTCCTTGATGGTTTTGTGCGCGGAAAGAGGAGTTTGGCGGGCAACCCGGGGCGGGCCATGGTCTTTGGCGCGCCCCGGGCTGCCGACTGCTCAGTTGGCCGGCGCTTCGGCCCGGCGGCGTTCCAGTTCGTTGACGACGCGGTGGACGTCGCGGGGGTAGCAGCGGTGCAGGACGGACAGCACCAACGCGTTGACGAGCATGAGGATCACCAGCGTCCAGAGGAAGACGGTCTGGATGCCGAGGCTGGCCGCCAGTGCGCCGGCGCCGAGTGAGAATACTGCCCATCCGATGGTTTCGAAGACGGTGAGGAAGATTGCGAAGGCCTGGCCGCGCAACTCCGGGAGGATGACGGCGGCCACAATCGGGCGGTTGGCCGGCGGGTTGGCACCTTGAGCGAAGCCCATGAGCGCCCAGAGGATGCCGTAAAGGGCGATGGAATCGTACCGGAGTTGGGTTGCCAGGAACGCGACGGCGGCGAACATGATCTGGGCCCCCTGCAGGTACGCGATCCGGCCGTTATGGGGCAGGACCCGGTCCAACAGGCCGATCAGCCACCCTCCGCCGACCGTGCCCGCGAAGTAGCCCAGTCCGAAGGGCACCAGCACGATTGCGGCCACGACGTTGGTAAAGCCGCGCTCCGTGACGAGGAACTGGATACCGAAGATCGCGATGAGCAAGTGCCCCGAGAGCAGGCGGGAGATCATCATCACGGAGAAGGTCGGGATCTTGAACAGCGAAAGGACGGAGCGGACTGTGACTTTGGGCGCGAGACGGTCCCGTTCAGCCAGGTCCGCGAGTTGTTTCTCGGACGCTCCCACTCCAGGATCCTTCAGGAGGGCTGCCACGGCGAAACCGGCAGCGATGCAGATCCCGCCGATGGTCCACATTCCGTAACGCCAGCCGTCACTCAGCCCGGTGAACAGAGCGATCAACGGACCGACAAAGGAGCTGATCAGGCTCATGAAGCCGTAGAAATAGCCGGCCGCCTTTCCACGCTGTTTGTCGTCGAAGGAATCGGCGATGATGGCGTTCGCGATCGGGCTGCCACCGATGATTGCGGCCGACATGAGGGTGTTGAAGATCAGCAGCTGGACAAAGTCGTGGGCAAAACCGGCGGCAATGCCGAACCCTCCTCCGACGAATGTCGTCGCCACGAGTGCGTTGCGGCGGCCGATACGGCTGGCGAGCCACATCCACGCGGGACCGGCGGGTACCGCTACCAGCTTGCCCAGCGCGGCCATCAGCCCGAGGTGGCTGCTTTGCAGTTTGAGGGCCGCGGCGATCGTAGGGAAGAGGGTGGTGCTGAGGCCGGATTCGGTGTTGTCGACGACGGTGACGCCGGTGAGGACGGCAAGGTTCCGCCAGCGGTGGGGGACGTGGCGGGCCTCGGCGGTGCCTTCGTTTTGATCAGTGACCATTGAGCTGGGGTTGAGGGTCATGAGGGTCCTGTCTACGTTGTCAGGGATGGGGAGGCGATTCAGGCCGTGGGGATGTGGGCCAGGTTTTCGGCGACGTTGCGCAGGGCGTCGGGGCCGATGGGGAAGACTGCAGCCAATTGGTAGAGGCTCAGTTGGGCCGGCACGTTCACCAATTCGGTGGATGCCGTTCCGGGCAGGTATTCGGCGATGATTTCGCGGGCCCGGGTGTCCTGCAGGAGTTCCAGGAGGGGGACAGTGAGGGCTTCCCCGTTGCCAGGGAAACTCTCCAGTGGAGGGAGTGGCTCGAGTGCGTTCCGCGCCCGCTCTGCCTGGAGACGGCCGAGGAGGTGTTCCATGCCCGGTTCAGTGTCGAAGGGGATCCCGAGGCGCTCAAACTGGCTCCGGGGTGCATCGCTTTGGTGCATGAGGCGGGCCAGGAGTTGCAGCATGCGCAGCTCCAGGCCATCGTCGGTGAGCGGCCGGAGCTGCTCCGGATCAGTTTCGAGGTCGAAGAGGAGGGTACCGTGCATCCACGGGTTCATCAGCGAACTCGTCATCACCCGGATGGTGCGCAGGCCTTTCGTGAAGGTGAAGGGCTGGCCCGGTTCCCAATCAGCAAGCTCAGGGGCGGTGAAGCGGCTGCGCATGTGAGTGGGCATGAGGGTGTAGTTCTCAAGGGGGGTGTTTGACGGGGCGGCAGCGGCCCTCATGTAGACATAGCGGCCGTCGGTGACGTTGACGTGGCCGCCGTGGATGCCGAAAAGCGCGGCATCCCGCACCTCGGTGTCTTCCTCGAGAACCGCGGCAAGATCTTGGCCTTGCATGTCCGCCGTCGGTTCCACGCCGAAGTAGCGCAGCATCGTGGGTGCGATGTCGATGGTCTGGGCCAGTGCACCTCGTCGGGTGTCCTGGCCGCGGGTGCGCGGATCCCAGAGGAACATCGGCAGGTGCACGAGTTCGTTGAACCAGGGCTGGACGGACTTTGCCCACCAGCCATGCTCGCCGAGCAGGAAGCCGTGGTCGGTGTTGACCAGCAGGAGCGTGTCCTCCCACATGTTGTATTTGTCCATGGCATCGAGGACGCGGCCAAGGGACTTATCGCACATGGAAACCAGCGCAGCGTACTCGAAACGGGCGTGCTCGACCTGGTCGGGAGCCTCGGTGACTTTCTGATAACCGGGCCAGTCGAAGTCCGGGCCGTCGTAGCTGTGCGGGTACATCGCTTTGTAGGCCGCGTGCGTAAAGAACGGTTCGTGCGGATCGAACAGTTCGATCTGCAACATCCACCGGTCGGCCGCCTGGTTGACGTCGATGAAATGCATTCCTGCATCAACGGTCCTGGTCTGGGAATGCTCGGCTTCGGTGGCCATGTAGGAGCGATTGATGAGGTCCTGCCGTTTCATGGCTGAACGCCAGTTGCCGGTGCGTTCATCGTCGGAGACAACGCCCTTCCACGGGTCGCCCTCCTGGCCCCGGAAGAACTCCCACGTGGTGTAGCGGGGATGGTAAGTTGCCCCGCCGTCTTCCCAATAGTGGGGGTGATCCGAAACCAGGTGGGTGTGGATTCCCGCCTGCTTGAGCATTTCGGGCATGGAGTCATCAAAAGGCTCAAGCGGCCCCCAGCTGCGGTGGAGGAAGTTGTACCGGCCGGTGTGCATTTCGCGTCGGGCAGGCATGCAGGGCATGGAGCCGGCGTAGAAGTTGTCGAAGGTGGCCGATTTCGCTGCAAGGCGGGCAAAGTTCGGAGCATTGACCATGGTCTCCGCGGCATACGGGGAGAGCATGTGCCTGTTGAGGCTGTCGAACATGAGGATGATGGCCCTCATTGGAGTCCTTTCGGAACGACCCGGCTCACGCGGGCCAGGTATCAGTTGGAGTGTTCCGGGGATCCCGGAACTGAAGTCAGCGAACGCGAAGTGAGCTTTCCGTCGAGAAGGCTGCGTCGGAGTTCGATCATGGCGGTCACGTGTGCGTCGATGGCCGCCGCGCCCATCTGGTGCAACTGCTCTCCAAGCGACTCCGTGAGTTCGGCATCGAAGGGGATGGTAGGAGCCCACTGCTGCCGACGGTCCCGGAAGCGGAACCGGGCAATCTCGTCCTGGCGGGTATCGATTTCTGTGTCGAGGATACGCAACAGTTGTTCTGCGCTCATGAAGCCCGCGAACATCAAGCGCACGCCCAGATCCGGGTCCTGGAAACGAGTAGGCGGGTGGTAGGGGCCGGTGAGCCAGTCGAGGAAAACCGTCGCACCTTCGTTTGTCACGCGGTACGTCTTGGCGTCCTGCGCTCCAGGACGCGCTTCCACGCTATGGGTGACCCATCCTTGGTTCTCCATGGCCGCCAGCGTCCGGTACACCTGGCTCATTTGGGTGTTGGATCGCAGAAATCTGCCGTGCGTATCCATGTACTTCTTGAGGTCATACCCGGTGCTCGGGTGCTCAAGGAGGACACCGAGAAGGATGTGCTCGAGCTTCATCGTCGACTCCCTATTATCGCGACTTGACGTGACCTGTATCACGATCTCAATCTCAGGATGACACAAGTGGAATATTTAGTCAATGACATTTGTGGAATACAAATCCGCACGTGGCCCGAGCCGGGCATCCTCACTTAGGGCGACCATCCTTCTGCGCGCCCCCGGCTACGACTGGTGCCGCCGCGGCTTGGCAGGGACCCGCCGATCCGGGCACATCCCTCGCACCGAAGACGAAAAGCGCATCCTGCGCGAAGTCGCCGAGGGTAGGTCCCCGCTGAGCTCTACCAGCTCGACCCGGCGGGAAAAGGGTTCCGGACTGGACGCGTGAGCGCCGGCATACGGCCCGGCGCCGCCGTCGGACGGATCACACGGGCCAGCCGCCGCTCCGCAACGCTGGGCGCGGCCGTTGACGGCTGTTTCCCTCGTAAAGGGGAGCCCGACGCCGGCACCCCGCCCGCCGTCGTCGGCGCCGCCATGGCGGCACTCAAGAATGGCCGGACCAGGTATGCCCCGATGACCGGCGGCCCGCCCTTCGCGGTGCGATCACCGCGGATGTCACCGCGCGGACTACTACGGCGCCCGAAGTCGTCCTGACCCCCGGCGGCAGCGCTGCCCTTGGTGCTGTCTTCCTGGCTCTCCTGAATCCCGGTGACAAGGTCCGCATCCCCGAGTCGACATATTCCCTCTATGCGGACCAGGCAGCCCTCACCGGGGCCGAGATCGCCTGGCTGACGCCACGCCAGGACGGCTCATTGGACCTTGACGCCCTCCGCCGGGAAGCCGCGGATGCGCGCCTGCTGGTGTGGGTGTAGACGACTGTGCCTGACCCACTCTATTCAGGCCAAGGTGCACGAGCAGCTGTTCACCTGCCTCTGAACGGCCGTGGACGGGCTGCTGGCGAAGGGTAGATTCGGAGGCGCCCGCCGCGCCGTGACCCGTAACCGGCTCGTGGTCATCCCAAGGAGGTGCGTCCACCTCCGCTCGCTGAAAGCTAATGCGGCAGCGTCAGAAAATGAAATCGGGGCTTAGCGGGCTCAAACGGCCTAAAGCGGAGGTCAGGCGGGGTCAAGCTCTAGCTGCAAATGGGTCCGGTCCGTTTGTGTACGTCGTCGGCCCGGGAAGTCGGCCTGGCGATGCTGAGTTAGGGCGCCACGGTTCGGAATCCGCAGGTACCGCTGGAGGATTCAGGGGTACTGGCCGTGCGTGCTGCGACGCGGTATCGGTTGCACTAGGAGTCGTGACAGAGGTAGGAGGCTCAATGAGAGGTTCGCCCCATCCAGGGCAGCCGGTGATGGGACACCTGCTTCCGATTCAAGAATGCACGGTGGTCGGCGTGAATGTCCCGAGCGGCGTTGACCAGGTGCGCATCAACCCAGTCCCTTTCCGTTACCGGATTGGTCTTCCCACCGGTAATAGCCTTGCTGGCTGAATCCCAACACCCTGCAGGTCACCGCCACGGGAATCCGTCGGCGGCAAGATCCGTGACCAGCGGGTAGGTCATTTCGCGGATTTCACCAGCTTGGCGTGGACGACCTTTGGCCGATGACACGGGCGAGTCATTGCGCTAGGTCCGCAGTCAGCTGGGGGTCCTGCCTATCCCTTGAGTATCCGGGCGCGGGAAGCGCTTTTACATCCCGTTTTGAACGCGCTGGCGGTAATTTCTTGGTGTTTCTCCGGCGTCGTTGAGGAAATGCCGGTTGAAGTTTGAGAGGTTTGAGAAGCCGACCTCGTAGCAGATTGCTGAGATGGCCTTGTCGCTGCGCGCCAGGAGTCGACGGGCATGGGCGAGGCGCAGCTTGCGGGTCAGGTCGCTGAAGTTCTGCCCGGTGGAGCGTTTAAAGTACTTGGAAAATGTCGGTTCGGTCATTCCCACGAGGGCTGCGGCCTCGGACATTTTGATTGTTCCGGCGTGGTTGCTGAACACGTATTCGAGGACGATGTCGACCACGGCTGCGGCCTGGCCGTCCAGCTGCGGCCTGAACCATTCATCCGCGAGGTAGCGCCGTTCGTCTTCTGGTGCGCGCGTCAAAGTAGAGAAGAGCGCCATGAGGTGCTGAAGGCGCTCGAGTCCTGTGGAAGCACCCATGGCTTCCATGGAAAGGGCCGCGCTCCGGGCCGTCTCTCCCAAGAATTCGATACCGCGCGCACTTTGATCCAGGAGGGCTTTGACTTCGGCCATTTCGGGGACGAGGGCAGCGGTGTGCTCCACCCATTTTCCATCGAACTGGATGACCACGTCCCGGTTCCGCAGGACTTCTCCCGGGGACAGGTCGCTGACCCAGTCATGCGGCAGGCCTGATCCGACGAGGGAGACATGACCTGCCTCAAACGTGCCGATGTGATCTCCAACGATGAACTTTCCGGTGCCTTTTCGGATGAGGTGGATTTCGTACTCGGGGTGGTAATTCCACCGTGCCACAGGGCTCGGGTAGTCGTGTTCTTGCCACTTCACCGAGTGGTTGGGGTCCGGCGGGATAACTTCACGGTTGGCGCGCATTCCCAGCAGTCTTTCGGCCAGCCGGGCCGTCGCTCCGTCGTCGGGGTCTGCGTTAGTCATAGGGCTTCTCCAGCTGCAGAGCATTTATGAAATATGGACAGTACATTGCCCGTCTTCCCCTAGAGTAGCTGGTCCTCTTATGGCGTGCGAGGAAAATTAGTATCAGAATTTGGCAACCAGCGCGCTAGTTGTGCCCCGCCCCACAGCCCTAATGTTGAGGAACATCAGCGCGGCACACCGGATTTCCGACCTCGGCCCCGCTCCAGTACCGCCTTTCACCACAGCAGTCGAAAGCGCGGTGACTGTGCTTCCCCCATGAAGAACAAAGGAGTCCTTAATGCGCGCAAAAATACGCGTAGCCTCGATGGCGGCAGGCGCCCTGTGTATCGCCCTTTCCGCCTCTGCCTGCTCAGGTGCCGGCGGTGGCACAGCAGCAGGGGACCAGAACAGCATCAACGTCCTGATGGTGAACAACCCCCAGATGGAGGACCTGCAGAAGCTGACCGCGGATAACTTCACCAAGGAAACCGGGATCAAGGTCAACTACACGATCCTTCCCGAGAACGATGTCCGGGCCAAGATCAGCCAGGAGTTCTCCAGCCAGGCCGGCCAGTACGACGTCGCGTCTTTGTCCAACTACGAAATCCCTTTCTACTCGGCAAACGGCTGGCTGGCACCGCTGGACAACGTGGCCAAGGACACTGAGTTCAATCAGGCAGACATCCTGCCCGCGTACACCGCTTCGCTCACCGGCAAGGACGGCAAGCTCTACGGCGAACCCTTCTACGGCGAGTCCTCCTTTCTCATGTACCGCAAGGACATCTTCGACGCCAAGGGCCTGACCATGCCGGAGAAGCCCACCTGGGACCAGGTCGCCGACCTGGCCGCCAAGGCAGACGGCGCCGCTCCGGGGATGAAAGGGATCTGCCTTCGCGGCCAGCCGGGCTGGGGCCAGGTCTTCGCGCCCCTGACCACCGTGGTGAACACCTTCGGCGGGACCTGGTTCGACAAGGACTGGAACGCGAAGGTCAACGCTCCCGAATTCACCGAAGCCACCCAGTTCTACGTTGACTTGGTGCGCGCGCACGGTGAAGCCGGTGCCGCGCAGGCAGGCTTCACCGAATGCCTGAACGATATGAGCCAGAGCAAAACCGCCATGTGGTACGACGCCACCTCGGCCGCGGGCGCGCTGGAGGCTGATGGGTCTCCGGTGAAGGGCAAGATCGGCTACGCCCAGGCACCAGTGAAGAAGACGGATTCCTCCGGGTGGCTGTGGACCTGGTCCTGGGGTGTCCAGGCAGCGTCGAAGAAGCAGGACGCCGCCGGCAAGTTCATTGCTTGGGCGAGCTCGAAGAAGTACGAAGAGCTGGTGGCTTCCAAGCTTGGCTGGGCCAAGGTCCCGTCCGGCAAGCGCATCTCCACCTATGAGAACGCCGAGTTCCAGAAGGCCGCGCCGTTCTTCAAGGCCGAACGCTCTGCCATTGAGAACGCCGACCCGAAGAACCCAGGTGTGCAGGAACGCCCCGTCGTGGGCATCCAGTTCGTCGGCATCCCCGAGTTCGCTGACCTTGGCACCACGGTCTCCCAAGGTGTCAGCTCCGCCATCGCAGGGCAGGGTTCTGTTGCCGATGCGCTGGCCAAGGGCCAGGAAGCCGCACAAAAAATCGGCGACAAGTACAAGAAGTAACCACCCCACCACCCGGTGCTGTGGCCCGCTTTCGGGCGGGCCACAGCACCGCAGGAGATCATCATGACTACCGCACCAGCGCCCACTGCGGCCCGTTCCGGGCACAGCGCATCCAAACCTTCCAAGAACGCCAGGTCCCGTGAACATGCCCTGGCCTGGGCACGGCGTGCGCCGCTGCTGCCGGCCCTGATCTTCCTCATCATCGTCACCCAGCTTCCGTTCGTGGTGACCCTGATCATCTCGTTCCTGAACTGGAACAGCCTCCGCCCCGACCAAACCGGCTTCGCAGGGTTCAGCAACTACGTCGAGGTCCTGAGCAATGCCGACCTGCGCCAGGCCATCTTCACCACCATCCTCCTCACAGCCGCGGTGGTCCTGGCCAGCCTCGTCATCGGACTCGGACTGGCTCTGCTGCTGGACAAGAAGTTCATCGGCCGCGGGCTGGCCCGCACCCTGCTCATCGCCCCGTTCCTCGTGGTGCCCGTGGCAGCTGCGCTCATCTGGAAGCACGCCCTCCTGAACCCGAGCTACGGGCTGATCAACGGCGTCCTGACCTGGATCTGGTCACTGTTCGGCAGCGACACCCCACCCCAGCCGGACCTCCTCTCGCAGGCACCCCTGATGGCAGTGATCGTGTCCCTCGTCTGGCAGTGGACCCCCTTCATGATGCTGATCCTGCTCGCCGGGCTGCAGTCCCGGCCCATGGATACCGTCGAAGCCGCCCAGATGGACGGCGCAACGCCATGGGACATCTTCCGGCACCTGACGCTGCCGCACCTGCGCCAGTACCTGGAACTGGGCGGACTGCTCGGCGCGATCTACATCGTGCAGAACTTCGATGCCGTCTTCACCCTCACCTCCGGCGGCCTGGGCACCGCGAACCTGCCCTACGCGATCTACCAGACGTTCTACTTCGCAAACGAATACGGCCTGGCCTCCGCAGGCGGCGTCGTCGTGGTCATCGGCACCATCATCGTGGCGACCTTCGCCCTCCGGACCGTTTTCTCGCTCTTCAGGAAGGAGGCAGCACGATGAGCACCCTCACCCCTGCCGCACCCCAAAGCACACCTCCCGTCCCGACGGCGCTGAACAACGGGCAGCGTCGCCGAGGCAAGACCCGGATGGACCCCACCCGGAACAACACCGCCGCCGGGGTGGCTGCGTGGCTGTTGGCCCTGCTCTTCGCGACGCCGGTACTGTGGATGATCCTGACCTCGTTCCATTCCGAGACCGACGCCGCGACGAACCCGCCCTCGGTCGCAGCCAACCTGACTCTGGACGCCTACAAGGAGTTCTTCGGCGCAAGCTCCGGTGTCAGCCCGTGGCCGCCCCTGATCAACTCGGCCACCGCCTCGATCCTTTCCACCGTCCTGGTCCTCGTTCTGGCCATCCCGGCTGCCTACGCGTTATCAATCAAGCCGGTGAAGAAGTGGACGGACGTGATGTTCTTCTTCCTCTCCACCAAGATGATGCCCGTGGTCGCTGCGATCCTGCCGCTCTACCTGTTCGCGAAGACCACCGGCGCCTTGGACAACATCTGGTTCCTGATCCTGATGTACACCTCAATGAACCTGCCCATCGCGGTCTGGATGATGCGCTCCTTCCTCGCCGAAGTACCCGAGGAAATGCTCGAAGCAGCCCAGATCGACGGGGCAGGGCTTCTCCTGACTCTCCGCAAGATCGTCGCTCCGGTAGCCATGCCCGGCATCGCCGCGACCGCACTGATCTGCTTCATCTTCAGCTGGAACGAACTCCTCCTGGCCCGCGTCCTCACCGGCGTCGTAGCCGGCACAGCCCCGGTCTTCCTGACCGGCTTCGTCTCCAGCCAGGGACTGTTCCTGGCAAAGGTCTGTGCCGCTGCGGTGGTCATCTCGCTACCGGTGCTGTTCGCCGGCTTCGCCGCCCAGGACAAGCTCGTCCAAGGCCTCTCCCTCGGCGCCGTGAAGTAGCGCCTCGTAGCGACCGTCCTTTCCACTTCTGACCTCAAAGGAATACTCCTGTGACAACATCAACCGCACAGTCGCCGGCTCTTGGACAGCCGGAACCCCCTGCCACCATGCGGGCCGCCGTCCTGAAAAGCCAGGGCGACATGGTTCTGGAATCCCTGCCCGTCCCACAGCTCGAGCCAGACCAGGTCCTGGTGCAGGTCGCGGCCGTCGGCGTTTGCGGCAGCGACGTCCACTACTACGAGCACGGCCGCATCGGCGACTACGTCGTGGACCACCCGCTCATCCTCGGCCACGAACTTTCCGGCCGGATCGTTGCGGTGGGAAGCGCCGTCGATCCCTCCCGCATCGGCAAGCGCGTCGCCGTCGAACCCCAGCGGCCCTGCCGCAAGTGCAGGCAATGCAAAGCCGGCCGTTACAATCTTTGCCCCGACATCGAGTTCTATGCCACCCCGCCGATCGATGGTGCCTTTGCCGAATACGTGACCATCCAGTCCGACTTCGCCTATGACATCCCGGACAGCGTCAGCGACGAGGCAGCTGCCCTCATCGAGCCGCTGTCCGTGGGACTGTGGGCCTGCGAACGGGCGCAGATCCGTCCCGGAAGCCGGGTGCTGATCGCCGGAGCCGGACCCATTGGCATCATCGCCGCCCAGGCCGCCCGCGCCTTCGGGGCAAGCGAAATCTACATCACGGATATCGCCGAAGACCGGCTCGCATTCGCCATGGAACACGGGGCGACCCATGCGCTCAACGCCAAAACGGACACCGTGGAGGGGTTGGACGTCGACGCCTTCATCGACGCTTCCGGCGCCCCGCAAGCCGTCCGTTCCGGCATCAAGGCAGTCGGCCCCGCCGGCAGAGTCATCCTGGTCGGGCTCGGAGCTGACGACGTCGAACTCCCGGTCTCGTTCATCCAGAACCGGGAGATCTGGCTCTCCGGCGTCTTCCGCTACACCAACACCTGGCCCCTGGCCATCCAGCTCATTGCCGACGGCAAGGTGGACCTGGACATCCTGGTCACTGGAAAATACGCCCTCACCGAATCCGAGGACGCGCTTAAAGCCGGTAAACAGCCCGGACAACTCAAAGCAGTCGTCTACCCGGGCCGATAGCCAGCCGCCACACGACACCGACCCACGTTCATTAATGATTTGCGAGGAAGCAGCCATGCCATCACAAGGTACCGTGCCCCAATCCGGGTTCGCCGACGACATAGCCCTGGTTACCGTGATTGGGGAATCACTGGTCGACATCATCGACGACCCTGACAGCGGGAACACCGCACCAGAAAAGCATCCCGGCGGCAGCCCACTGAACGTGGCCGTCGGGTGCGCCCGGCTAGGTCTTCGGACCAAACTCGTCACGCATTTTGCGGACGATCCCTACGGTCAGCTGATCGCCGAGCACCTCGACAAGAACGGCGTTGAAACCATCGTCGGAGGTTCCCAGCCGACATCAACAGCGCTGGCGACCCTGGACGACACGGGTGCGGCCCGGTACACGTTTGACATCAACTGGGACCTTAACGGAGCATCCATCCCGGCTCTGGTGGCCGCGGAAAGTTCCCTGCATGTCCACACCGGATCCATCGCCACCGTCCTGCCCCCCGGAAGCAAATCTGTCCTGAGCCTGATCGAGGGCTCCCGCCACCATGCCACGATCAGCTTCGACCCGAACTGCAGGCCAGCGATCAGCCCGAACAAAGCCGCCACACGGGAACAGGCAGAAGACTTTGTTGCCGCCAGCGACATCGTCAAAGCCAGCGACGAGGACCTGCGTTGGCTCTACCCCAACAGAACTCCGGAGGAGTCAATGGAGGCATGGTTGGCGCTGGGGCCCGCTCTGGTGGCATTGACCCGCGGCGCCGAGGGGCCCGTCATCCTTAGCACGTCCGGCAGAGTCGCCATGCCCGCAGAAACGATCACGGTGAGGGACACGGTCGGGGCCGGAGACTCCTTCATGGCCGCGCTGGTTGCAGGGCTGGCGCAGTTGGACGTGCTCGGCGCAGCTGCACGGGAGCGCCTCCGCACGATCACCCAGGAACAACTAGATGCTGTTGCCCGCTATGCGAATAAGGCGGCCGCTATCACCTGCTCCCGGCTGGGAGCGAACCCGCCGACGCTGGCCGACCTCGGCGCGCTGACCGTTCCGTTGTCCACCATCGAAAGTTAGCCAGTCCTATCAGCGCTCCCGGCTATGACAGGACGAATTTGACTGAGGGCATCGTCCGTTTCGACGTCGGGGTCCACCGCGCATGCCAGGCAGGAACGCGTCAGGGGTTCCTGCCAGCTCGAAAAGGAAGGGGACATCAATGAGCCACGCAAAGGGCAACGCGTCTCTTACCGAGAGGCAATACCCGAACCAAGACTGGACCGAACTCGGTGTTGGCGAAGAGGCAGACATTCAGTCCGTCCCTCCAGTGCAGACCCGTTATTGGATTCAAGCCAAACACGGGGCGCTGCAGTGAGGGAGACCCTCAGCATGGGGTACTGTCAGGGACTCCTTAGCGGTGCGTTGCAGTCCTGAGCTGTGCGGCATACCTGGAACGCGGTTCCACCCGGAGTTGGCTCAACGCTGTCGTTGGCAGGAGAGTTCCCGTCGTAGGGGACCCTCTCGGTACCGCCCCTGACGGAGTCTCCCCGGCCTCCGTGAAACATGGTTTTCTCGAAAATGTGGAAGGAAACGTCCACTTTTCGTTTGAACGCATGATGAGGATGAAGAACATGACGACGAATACTGACGGAAACAAAAACACGGAAGCAGGCCTGGCTGGCGATGGATTCTCGAGGCGCGGACTGGTCAAGATCACCGGGGCCGGCGCCGCAGTGCTCGGCCTGTCCGGGGTTGCGGGAGTGGCAACGGCCGGTGCCGCGAACGCCACGCCGACCGGACGCCGTCGCGAGCTGGAACCCGGCGACACTTCGAACGGTGCGGACAATTTCTACACCAGTGACCAGGTGACCATTCGGAAAATCTCCTTCGTAAACCAGTACCAGATGAAGGTCGTGGGTAACCTCTTTGTCCCGAACACCCTGGACCGCAGGATGAGCAACCCTGCCCTCGTGGTGGGCCACCCCATGGGCGCCGTGAAGGAACAGAGCGCCAATCTCTACGCCACCAAGATGGCTGAGCAGGGATTTGTCACGCTCTCGTTCGACCTGTCGTTCTGGGGAGAGAGCGCAGGGAAGCCGGGCAACGCGGTTTCTCCGGACATCTACGGTGAGGACTTCAGTGCGGCTGTGGACTACCTGCGCACCCTGTCCTTCGTGGACAAGGAACGCATCGGCGCCATCGGCATTTGCGGCAGCGGCAGCTTCGTGCTCAGCGCGGCCAAGATCGATCCTCGCATAAAGACGATCGCGACGGTCAGTATGTACGACATGGGTGCGGCGAACCGTGACGGCCTGCGCAAGTCCGTATCCCTCGGGCAGCGCAAGGAGATCGTCGCGAAGGCTGCGGTGCAGCGCGACGTCGAGTTCGACGGCGGGAAGACGGCCTACACGGGCGGCACCCCCGAGGTCCTCACCCCGGAGTCCACCGCCGTGGACCGGGAGTTCTACGACTTCTACCGCACGGCCCGTGGCTGGTGCCCGAACACGACCACGCACCCCGCACTGGCCACGAACCCCAAGTTCATGACCTTCTACCCCTTTGCGGACATGGACCTGATCTCGCCGCGGCCTCTGTTGTTCATTGCGGGCGACCAGGCGCACTCCCGCGAATTCAGCGAGGAGGCTTACCGCCTTGCCTCCGGGCCGAAGGAACTGTTCCTTGTGCCGGGGGCGGGACACGTGGACCTGTACGACCGCGTGGGCCTGATCCCCTTCGGCAAGCTGACGAGCTTCTTCCGGACGAATCTCTAGGTTCCCCGAAAGGGCGAGGCGGGTTGGCCCGATAAAGGGTATCCGGCGAGAGCCTGAGGACGGTGTTGCACCGTGCTCAGGCCCTTACCTTTTTTGGAGGTTTCTCCGGCAGGAAACCGCCCTTTCGATTAGGTCGCTTAGTGCAGCGCGATGCTGGCGCGTACGTCGCCCAGGCCGCGGGCCACGGGAAGTTCACCGGAAGTCAGCGGCTTCCAGCCGCCCGAGGCCTCGTCCCAGTGACGGAAGAGCCGGGGGTCGCCGGCTACGGTCACTGTGGTCGTAGCGCCCGGCTCCACCAGGGCGCCTGCATTTCCGACCAAGTTTGTGGGCTTGCCCGGGACCGGGCAGGTACGGTCTGGTCGTACTAAGCGTCTGTAAACGCTTAGCTCTCTTCCTCAATGATGCCCTTCAATACGCTCATCGCGCCCATACCGTTGGGCCAACCTGAGTAGAACGCCAACTGGAGCAGGGCTTCCTTCAGCTCTTCTGCGGTGACTCCGTTCTTCAGCGCGAAGCCCAGGTGGAATTTCAGCTGCTCGGACTTGCCCAGTGCGGTTAACGCGGAAATGGTGATGAGGCTGCGATCTCTCTTGGACAGATCGTCACGTTCCCACACCTCATCGAAGAGGACCCGGTCGGTGTAATGGACCATTCCCGGGGCGAAGTTGCCGAAGGCATTCTTCGCGCCGCTCCAACCTGCGACCGGTTCCTTCTCGTTCATGGCCTGTCTCCTTCGTAATCGGTGATTGGATGAGTCCAGTCCATCGCGAAAGCGGTCACGGAGGGAGTCTCCAGTGAAGGGTGTACCAGTGGGGACTCCCTGATGGCCCATGGCCGATTTAGCGTTGTTGGTATGAACACCAGGGATGAAGCACGCCAGTTTCTCATGTCCCGTCGCGCGAACATCAGCCCCGAGCAGGCCGGGCTGCCGGTCTCGGGGCACCGTCGCGTGGCGGGCTTGAGGCGGGGCGAGGTGGCGATGCTCGCGGGCGTGAGCCCGGAGTATTACGCCAAGATCGAGAGAGGCAACCTCGTCGGAGTTTCTGACTCCGTACTGGAGTCCGTCTCCCGGGCCCTGCAGCTCGACGACGCCGAGCGCGAGCACCTTTTTGACCTGGCCCGGGCCGCAAACGGTGGTGCACAGCCCGTTCGCCGGCGCAAGGCGAAGACCTGGGTGCCACGGGAGAGCTTGACCCGTGCGCTGGACGTGATCGTGAATGGCCCGGCGTTCGTGCGCAACGGGCGGATGGACATCTTGGCGACCAATGCCCTGGGCCGAGTCTTCTACGACGAGGTCTTCGACGGTCCCGGCCAAGGGAACCTTGCCCGGTACTGCTTCCTCGACGAGCGGGCCAAGGCGTTCTATCCGGACTGGGAAGCGGCTGCTGACGTCACTGTGGCGATCTTGCGCACGGAGGCCGGTCATGATCCTCGTGACAAGCAGCTCCACGACCTCGTCGGAGAGCTTTCCACCCTCCGCGATGCGTTCCGCACGCGATGGGGAGCCCATAATGTCCGCCGCCACGGCTCAGGCACGAAGAAATTCCACCACCACGAGGTGGGAGACATCACACTTACGTATGAGGGTTTGGAGCTGACTGCCGAGCCGGGGCTTTCGTTCCTGATCTACACCGCCGAGCCCGGTTCGCCGAGTGAGCAACGGCTCCAGTTGCTGGCGAGCCTCGCCGCCACCGTGAGCGCGGCGTCGCCGCGGCATCCGGCGCTCGACAACATTGCCACGAAGAAAGGCTGATCATGCACACCAGAACACTTGGCCAGGGCCTCGAGGTCTCTGCGATCGGGCTCGGAGCGATGGGCATGTCCCAGAGCTACGGCCCCAACCCCGGCGATCGCGAGGAGATGATTGCGGTGCTGCGCTCGGCCGTCGACGAGGGCGTGACGTTTTTCGACACGGCAGAGGTCTACGGGCCGTACGTCAACGAGGAGCTCGTAGGGGAGGCGCTCGAGCCGATCCGCGACCGGGTGGTGCTCGCCACCAAGTTCGGCTGGGACATCCGGGACGGCAGGATGGCGGGCTTGGATAGCCGGCCCGAGCAGATCCGCCGCGTCGCCGAGGCGTCGCTGAAACGGCTCCGTACCGAGGCGATCGACTTGTTCTATCAGCATCGCGTCGACCCCGATGTGCCGATCGAGGATGTCGCCGGCGCTGTCGGTGAGCTCATCGCCGAGGGCAAGGTGAAGCATTTCGGTCTCTCCGAGGCATCGGCTGCCACGATCCGCCGCGCTCACGCCGTGTACCCGGTCACCGCGGTCCAGAGCGAGTATTCGCTCTGGACACGTGATCCTGAGGCAGAGGTGCTGCCGACCCTGGCGGATCTCGGCATCGGATTCGTGCCGTTTAGCCCGCTCGGCAAGGGCTTCCTCACTGGGACCATCGACGCATCCACCGCGTTCACCGAGGGCGACATCCGCAACCGTGTTCCACGGTTCGAGACGGAGAACCTCGCCGCGAACCAGAAGCTTGTCGACCATGTGAAGCGCCTCGCCGAAGCCAAAGGCACGACGCCGGGCCAGATCGCCTTGGCCTGGTTGCTGGCACAGGTGCCGTGGATCGTGCCGATCCCCGGCACCCGACGCACCGAGCGCATCCGCGAAAACGCAGCAGCCACCCAGCTCGCACTCTCCGCGGACGAGCGCGCGGACCTCGACAGCCTCGCCCAGCGCATCGGCGTCCGCGGCGAGCGCTACAACGCCGAGCACATGGCGTACGTCAACCACTGATCACAAAAAGGAAAATCAGAATGACTGACAACAACTTCAAGCAGATCTTCCCCCTCGGGGCAAAGAACGACGCCTATGCCCGGTACTTCATCGGCCAGAGTTACCTGGCTCCGCTCGCCGGCGGGAGCGTGCCGGTCAGCAACGTCTCCTTCGAGCCGGGATGCCGCAACAACTGGCACATTCACCACGGAACTGCCGGCGGAGGGGATCAGATCTTGCTGTGCACGGCGGGCAGCGGCTGGTTCCAGGCCGAGGGCCAGGACCCCGTCAGCCTCGAGCCGGGAGCAGTGATCCGTGTGCCGGCCGGGACGAAGCATTGGCACGGTGCGAAGGCGGACTCGTGGTTCTCCCACCTCGCCTTCATCACCCCGGGAGAAGGCGTCAGCAACGAATGGCTTGAGCCGGTCACCGACGAGGTGTATGGCGCGCTGCCGAAAAACGGAGAGAATGCATGAGCATCCTGAACGAGACCTACACCCTCTCCAACGGCGCCGAGATCCCCAAGCTGGGGCTCGGCACCTGGTTCATCGACGACGACCAGGCATCCGAGGCCGTCGGGGCGGCGATTGGGATCGGCTACCGCAACATCGATACGGCGCAGGCGTACGGCAATGAGCGCGGCGTCGGCGAGGGCGTCCGCACCGCCGGGGTTCCCCGCGCGGAGCTGTTCGTGTCCACGAAGTTGGCCGCGGAGATCAAGGACTACGACGGTGCCGTGGCAGCAATCGACGAGTCGCTTCATACGATGGGTCTGGAGTACATCGATCTGATGCTGATCCACTCCCCGCAACCCTGGGACGACTTCCGCGGAGGCGACTACGCCAGGGGCAACCGCGAGGCATGGCGCGCGCTTGAGGAAGCCCACAAGGCAGGAAAGCTCCGCTCCATCGGAGTCTCCAACTTCCAGGAGCAGGACCTGGAGAACATCCTGCAGGGCGCAACGGTCACGCCGCACGTCAACCAGCTGCTCGTCCCTGCCGGAAACACGCCCTCGGAGCTGCTGGCCTACTGCGCATCCAAAGGCATCCTTGTCGAGGCCTACTCGCCGATCGCGCACGGCGCGATTCTGCAGAATGCCGAGGTGAGGTCGATGGCCGAACGGTACTACGTAAGCGTGCCGCAGCTGTGCATCCGCTACACCCTGCAACTGGGGACGGTGTCGTTGCCGAAGACGGCCAATCCTGAGCACATGCGCTCCAACGCCGAGGTCGACTTCGACATTTCCGAGACGGACATGGCGATTCTGAAGGACCTGCACGCCCAGGACTATGGGGAGGCCAGCGCGTTTCCGGTTTACAGCGGCAAGTGACGGCGAAGGGAAACCGAATCATGGCTCGCTGGGCGTCTGAACAGCTCGATGCGATCGCCTCGAGCGATGACTTCCATGTCTCGCCGTACCGCGACGATGGCACGACGCCGGGCACTCCGACCTGGATCTGGTCTGTGATCGTGGAGGGCCGGTCTGGTGGGTGGCGCGGGTAGATCTGGTAAACCACGGCGCTCTTCCACCACGGAGACGACTCGTCCCGGAGCTGGGCGGTTGGTGGGCTGGTCCATTTGGTCCCCTTCGTCGGTGCTCTGCACCTCATTGAACCCGACCGCCGAGCTCGAAGGTGAGTCCCGCTTGATAGGGGTACCGGGAGGGACTCCTTCGACAGCGGCGTCCGGTCTACCGTTGGATGCATGGACAACAAGGCGGAAGTGCGCGAGTTCCTGATCTCCCGCCGGGCAAAGGTCGACCCGAAGGACGTCGGTCTGCCTGAGGGCACGAACCGACGGGTGGACGGCCTGCGCCGGACCGAGGTAGCGGTGCTGGCGGGGGTGAGCGTCGAGTACTACACCAAGCTGGAGCGCGGAGCGATCAGGGGCGCGTCGGCTGAGGTGCTGGATGCGATCGCCAAGGCGCTGAGGTTGGACGACGCCGAGCGCGCGCACCTGTTCGACCTAGCCCACGCGGCGAGCCCGGTCGCGCGGCCGCCGCGCAGGCGGAGCCCGAAGGGCTGGACAGCGCACCCGAGCCTGCAGTGGATCCTGGACGGCGTCACCGCCGGACCGGCGTTCGTCAGGAACGGGCGGATGGACTTGCTGGCGGCGAACGCGCTGGGGCGGGCATTTTACAAGGACGCATACGACATGCCCGGGCAGCCACCGAACATCGCCCGCTTCACCTTCCTGGATCAGCGGTCGTACGACTTCTACCCCGATTGGGACTCCTTCGCGGAGATCACGGTGTCGATCCTGCGCACGGAGGCGGGCCGGGACCCGCGCAACAAGGAGCTGCACGACCTGGTCGGGGAGCTTTCCACGCGGAACGAGGAGTTCCGGCGGCTGTGGGGCGCGCACGACGTGCGCCACCACGGGGCCGGCTTCAAGACCTTCCACCACTCGGTCGTGGGGGAGATGACACTGGCCTACGAGGGAATGGAACTGGAGGCCGAACCCGGCCTGACCCTGACGATCTATGTTGCGGAGCCAAGCTCGCCGTCGGCGGAGCGAATGCGGCTGCTGGCGTCCTGGGCTGCCAGCGAGGAGCTCGAAGAGCGGGTCTCCCAGAAGGTGTCGAGCGAGGCCGTCGGTGGCGAGCCGCCAAAGCGCCTGGACTGAAGTTCATCCTTGACCGAGAAGGAGCCATCGAAAAAATGAAGATCGTCCTTAGCATCGGCGGCGACGCGATCGCGGATGGTGAGCTGTACGACAACCCCGTCGCGCACCAGCTCGCCGAGCTGCTGCCCTTCGAAGCCGGCTTCGATGACTTCCATGACCAAGAGAAGCTGACACGGCTGCCCCGCACTCTGGACGTGTCTGGCATGCCGCGCGCCGATGAGCCGGGGCCTGGCGAGATTGGATACTACGCACCGGGGCCAAGCCTGGTGCTCTACTACGCCAGCCCCGGACGCTGGCCAGGGCTGGTGCGGATCGGCCGCTTCGACCTGCCGCTTGACCGGCTCCGTACTCTGCCCGACGGCACACGCATCGAGATCGCTGCCGCCGAGTAGGCATACTGCTCAGCTGAAAAGCCTGACACCGCGGCCCGCACTATGTGGGCCGGCGTATTGCGTTGTCCCGTGCGATCAGGCGTCGACCGCGACCCGATCGCCCGCAGACCGGGCGTTTTCGGCGCTGGCTCGCTCCGCGCGGCGGTCCTTGATGAGCAGGACGCTGAGTGGCAGGCCAGGGAGAGTGCGAGACAGCGCTGGAGTTTGAGCGCGGCGATGGCTATCAGCGGGGTGCCGACGATCATGCCGATCGCGAACACGGTGATCATCAGCCCGGCCTCGACGACGCCGGCGCCGATGTCCGCGGCGATTTCTGGGAGGAGGCCAGCAACGATGAACTCGGTGGCATCCATTAGGAGCACCCCGGCGGCGAGGACGTAGGTCAGCAGCGGCAGCGAAGGGTGCTGCTCCCCAGGCCTCTTCCATCTCCTTCGCCGCCACCAGTGAGAGGACTTCGGAAGCTGACCCCACGATCCGCGGACGTATGGCAAGCCGGCCCGGCTGCTGTTCGGCGGCCAGCGGTCGCAAGGCGGAGGCGCAGCCAACCAGCAGGCGGGGCTGGAACCCGTTGAGGGCGGCTACGGTCTCGGCGCGCGGTGCGGTGGCGTCAAGCCTGAGCGTGGGCACCAAGCGGGACGTCAGGGAGGCGCCGACGACGGCGGACGGGTGGGTGGGCAGCCGGGAGCTGACGACGGCGACCTTCAGCGGGCGGGTCAGCCCGGCCATGGCGGCGCAGAACTGTCGGCGCCCGCCCTTGGTGGGCTGCGATCTGTTGCTCGCTCCAATGGTCCCGGGCTTCCACAGCGCGCGCCGGGTCAGAAGGGAAGAGAGCAGCCGCAGATCCATGTCGCTCCTAATGTTCCAACGAGGAGGAGAATCGCTCAGACATGAAGGCTCCTGTCGTGCTCAGTGGGTCCCGGGATGTCGCTGTTTGGGGCCAAGCGACCGATAGTGTGCCGGGCGACACTGTATGCAGGGTCGGAAGTAACTGCTCGCGGATGGCGTGGAGGGATGCAGGCGGCAGGCGGGCCAATGCGTTGGCGAGTGCTCCTCGGACGCTTATAGCGGGGTCAGTCGGCGTGGTCTACCCGGCTGTCTTTTCGCGTCAGGGGAATCCTGTTGGCGGGGGTGACCCAGCTTGCGAGGAGTGTCATCGCCTGCGCGGTGGGCGAGTTGGTTTCGTATGTGTAGGTCAAAAGGGCAAGGTCTTCGTCTTTGGAGAGGTCGAAGGATTCCGCGATGAACTGGATGTCACCGACGAAGGGGTGGTGGTAGTGCTTGAGTCCTTCGCGGTATTTCAGCACGTCGTGGGACGCCCACAGTTCCCGGAACTGTGATGAACGGGTGGACAGTTCGCCGATAAGGGTCATCAGCTCCTGGTCGTCCGGTGTGCGTCCAGCTGCGGAGCGCAGCAGCGCAACCTGGTTGCGGGCGGCGCGGGACCAGTCGTCGAAGAATTCGGGCGTGCGTGGATCCAGGAACAGGAACCGGGGCATGCTGAACGGCAACTCCAGGGTGTGGGCACCTTCAGCGCCGGCGTACAGGGCGTGACCGAGTGAGTTCGCGGCGAGGATCTCCAATCGACTGTTCTGCACGAACGCGGGGAGATCGATCGCGTCGAGGACTTTCTGCACTGTGGGTCGAATCGTCTGGCGGGTTCGGGGCTTGGGCGCCCGGACCTGGGCGGGGCGGACGGCCCGGAACAGGTGGCGGAGGTGTTCGCGTTCGACATCGTCGAGTTTCAGGGCGCGGGCCACGGCATCGAGAACTTCCGGTGAGATCCCAGCGGCTTTCCCGCGTTCGAGCCGGTTGTAGTAGTCCACGCTGACCCCGGCGAGGTGCGCGACTTCCTCACGCCGGAGTCCGGGGACACGTCGAACTCCGCCAAATGTTGGTACGCCTGCCTGTTCTGGCGTGAGGCGGGCTCGGCGGCTGACGAGAAAGTCCCGGATTTCTGCCCTGTTGTCCATTCCGTTAACGGTATGCGGTTGTTTTCGAAACAGGTAGGTCCTGTCAGGACACCGTTCGCCGGATCGGCTCGACACAGGGTTTTTTGGGACCGTCCCGAGGTCCTGAGCGGTCTGGGGTGCACTGGCAGACCCTGGTTCGGCGGGAACCGGGGCTGATCCCGGTCTGCCACGGTTCCTCACAGTCCGGTCTTATGGATATGGACGCACCGCACGGCGCGCTGGAGAGAACAGGAGCGAGTCATGGAGTATCGATTGCTGGGCGGCACCGGGGTGAAGGTGAGCAAGCTCGCCCTGGGCACGATGATGTTCGGGCCCTGGGGCAACCCCGATCACGATTCCTCGATCAAGACGATCCACCGTGCCTTGGCGCCTGGGCACCGACTGGATCGACCTGTATCAGGTGCACACCCCGTCCCGGGAGACCGACTACGAGGAGACCCTTGGCGCGCTGACCGATCTGGTGCGGCAGGGCAAGATCCGCTGCTTCGGCTCCTCGAAGGAGACGGCGGCCGGGATGGTCGAGGCCCAATGGGTAGCCAGGGATCGGCACCTGAACCGCTTCGTGACCGAGCAGCCGTCTTATTCCATCCTCGCCCGCGGCGTCGAGAACGAGATCCTGCCCACCGCCCAGCGGTACAACATGGGCGTGCTGACGTTCAGCCCGCTGAACGGTGGGTGGCTGTCGGGCCGGTGGCACAAGGGCGAACCCCAGCCGGAACAGTCCCCGTCGCGGCGTCGCCTGATGGAGCGGTTCGACATCACCCTGCCCGCGAACCAGCAAAAGCTCGACGCCGTCGAGCAGCTTGGCGAGCTGGCCGAGGAGAGCGGGCTGACGTTGATCGAGCTCGCGGTCGCGTTCGTGCTCAACCATCCGGGAGTGACCGCGGCGATCATCGGCCCGCGCACCACCGAGCATCTGGAATCGCAGCTGACCGCTGCCGAAATCGTGCTCGATGAGGCGGTATTGGACCGGATTGATGAGATCGTCCCGCCCGGCGTGAACCTGAACCCCGCCGACATCCACACGCCCCCGGCTGATCCGTCGGCCCGGCGTCGCCGCTCGAACTGATACCGACCCGCCTCCGCAGCTTTGAAAGCAGGAAGAAGCACGCCGTGACCACGACTCCCACTACGCCCCGAGGGCGGGTGAACACCACCGCGATCCTCGCGATCGTGCTGGTCAGCTACTTCATGATCATCCTCGACAACTCGATCATCTTCACCGGCCTGCCCCGCATCCAGGCCGAACTCGGATTCGATGAGCTGGGCCTGTCGTGGGCGACGAACGCGTACACACTCGTGTTCGGCGGCTTCCTCCTCCTCGGCGCCCGGTCAGGCGACCTGCGCGGGCGGCGGCGCATGTTCATCATCGGACTGGTGATCTTCGCGGCAGCGTCGCTGTTGATCACCGCCGCCCCGTACGGGTGGTGGATGATCACAGCGCGCGCCCTCCAAGGCTTCGGCGGTGCGTTGATCGCACCACTGTCCCTGTCGCTGCTGACGACGAACTTCGCGGAAGGACCCGCCCGTATTCGTGCGGTGTCCTACTACGGGGCGACCGCCGGCATCGGGGCGGCGGCGGGAATGGTTGTTGGCGGTGCGCTGGCCGAATATGTGTCCTGGCGGGCGGGGTTCTTCATCAACGTCCCGATCGGTATCGTCCTGATCGTCGCTACGTTCAAGTGCGTACCCGAGACCGCCCGGGAGCCTGGCAGCTTCGACCTCACCGGGGCAATCCTGTCCACCCTGGGCGTCGGGGCCATCGTCCTGGGCGTCATCAACTCCGCCGACTTCGGCTGGGATGCCCCTTCGGCCTACATCGCCCTGATCGTCGGGATCATTCTGGTGACGGCACTGATCGTGAACGAGAAACGCGCAGCCCAACCGATTATGCCGCTAACGCTGTTCCAGTCGCGCCAGCGCAGCGGCGCGTACCTGGGCAGGTTCCTGTTCGGGGGGTTCATGATGTCGTACTTCTATTTCCTCACCCAGTTCCTCCAAGGCGTGTACCACTTCACGGCCTTCGAGGCGGGGGCGGCATTCCTGCCAATGACGCTCGCCTCCTTCGCTACCGCCGTCAACGTCCCTCGACTGACCCGCCACATCCCTTCCCCGGCCCTGCTCTCGATCGGTTTCGGACTGCTGACGGCCGGGATCGGATGGCTGTCCCTCGTCCGCCCGGACACTCCCTACCTGGTCGGGGTCGCGTTGCCGCTGCTCGTGTACGGAATCGGGCAAGGCCTCGCGATCGGCCCCCTCACCGGGGCCGGCGTCGCAGGTGCCACCGGTCAGCTGGCAGGAGCGGCATCCGGGATGATCAACACCGCCCAGCAACTCGGCGGCACGGTCGGCATCGCCGCGCTCGTGTCTATCACCACCGGCAGCGGAGCCCCCCTTGCACAGCAAGTAGCCACTGCGTTCACCGGCGGCACGATCCTCGCCGCCATCGCCTTGGTCATCACTCTCGTGCTGATCATTCCCGGCGAACGAGCCAGCCGCCGCGGCCAGCACGCAGAGTCGCCGGCCCGCGCGCCGGAACCAACCGGAACAAGCTCGTAACAGCGACCTGTTCATCGGCACGCCGTCCCGGCACGGCGCCCAGAATGTCCGCCCTTCGTCACGAAAGCAACTCCTCCATGACCGAAACCACCTCCACCAAGCTGCCCTTCGTCGTCGTCTTGCTCGCACTGGGAACATTCCTGATGAACACCACCGAGTTCGTCATCGCCGGACTGCTCCCGGCCATCGCCACCGATCTCGGCGTCAATCTGGCCCAGGCGGGTCTGCTGATCACCTTCTTCGCTGTCGGCATGATCATCGGCGCCCCCACCATCTCGGTCGCCACCGCGCGTATCCCCAAACGCCTCACCCTTGTCCTGGCGCTGGCGCTGTACGCGGCCGGACACATCGTCGCCGCCACGAGCGGATCCTTCGAGGTCGTCCTCGCATCCCGTGTGGTCACAGCGATCGCCACCGGCGCATTCCTCTCGGTCGCCGCCGTCGTCGCTACCACCGCCGCTGGCCCTGCCCGAGCTACCCGCGCCATGGGTGTGATGATGAGCGGGATGGGCTTGGCAATCGTTGCTGGCGTCCCTCTGGGGTCCTGGCTGGGCCAATCAATCGGCTGGCGCGGGATTTTCTGGGTCCTCGCCGCATTGGCGGTCTTCGTCGGCGCCGTCATTTGGCGCCTCGCACCTCGTGAGCAGGCGAGCACGGAACCCGTCACGATCCGTTCACAGGCAAGCATCCTTCGCAGCGGGCGCATGTGGCTGGTCCTCACGACGACTGCGCTCATCTCCGGAGGGCTACTCGCCGTTTACAGCTACGTCTCCCCACTACTGACCGACGGAGCAGGCATTCCCGAGGCCCTCGTCCCGCTGGTTCTCGTCGGCTTCGGCCTCGGAGCCCTCACAGGCACCATACTCGTGGGCCGTTTCGGGGATCGCCGACCGCTGACCACGTTCCTCGCCATCGGCGTGGCAACGACCATCGTGGTCGCCCTCATCATTCCCCTGACGAGTATCGCCGCCGCCGTGATACCCCTCATTGTGCTTCTTGGCCTCACCGGCATGGGCGTCGCCTCGATCGCCACGCCTCTCGCCGTCAGATTCGGCCACCGGGGTCCCGCCCTCGCCGCAGCACTTACCGTTTCCGCTTTCAACGTCGGCATCGCCGCCGGCACATGGCTCGCCGGCTCCGCCCTCGAATCGCCGCTAGGCGTCACCGGCCCCGCCCTTGTCGCCGTGGGCATGCTTATTCTCGGCATCATCCCGCTAATCGTGCTCGCCGCCCTGCGCGCCACCACCGGGCCAGCCGCCACGCTCACAACGAACATAGCGGAGGAGACCCTCACCGGGCAGGGTCCGTCGTTAGCGTCGATTGGACCTGAAGGTAGCTTGGCCGGTCCTTTGAGTAGTGACTAGATACATGTCCAAAGAACAGCAGGCTTGCTGCGTCTTCGTCTGGTTCATCTCCGGTCGACGGTCGTCCCTTTACTCCCGGAAACAACGCCACCCATGCGCAGACCACTGACGCAAACAAGGCAGCCGCATACACGGCAACGGCACCAAGGAGCAGGCATGTCCAGTGGTCTTCATCTTTGAACAGAACTGTGGTGGTCGCTCCAACAAAGGCCAGAGTCACACCGGGTTTTGTGTCAGGGGTTATGCCTGTAGCATGGCGCTCAGGTGCGCCGGGAAGTCTGGTCGGCAGGAATATTTGCCTGTCCTGTCCAGGAGGTTTCAGTGCACTTACGTGTCCATTGCCGGCCGGGTGGTGGGTGTCATCGCCTTGGTCATTGTCAATTACCGTCAGCTGCTGAGCCGTTACCCGGCTGGCGGGGGAGCTTCGGCAGCGGTGGGTGAGGCATTCGGGGACCGCTGGTCCTTCATTTCGGTTGGCGCGCTCGTTGTCGATTTCGTCCTGCCGATCCCGATCAGCGTCTCCGCCGGGGCGTCGGCCGCCATGGCCTACTTCCGTATTGGCCCCGTGGCGGATGCTGCCGGCCCTGGCCCTGGTGGCCCTTGTGGGAGGGATGACCTGGTTCGGGCATTTCGAGAGGCTGGTCTTCGCTGCGATCACCGTGCCCTTCGTCATCGTCTCCGCCGCGGTCCTCATTTACGCGGTCCTCATTTACGGCTTCAGTGCCGAACCGCATACCGTCGGTACGGTCAGGGATAACCCGGGGCAGGATGCCGCCGGCTGCCCGGATCAGGTCAGCTCGTGTGAGGAGGTTCCGCATGGACGACGTGCTCGTTCTTGAGGATGTGGTGAAGTTCCGTGGCGGGATACCGGCGCTGGACAAGGTGTCCCTGACGGTACGTGCTGCACAGATCCACGCGCTTGTGGGATTGAACGGAGCGGGGAAGACCAGTCTTCTGCGCTCGGTTCTGGGCATGCTCACCCCCGAGGAAGGTACCGTGCGGGTGTTCGGCCAATCACCGGGTTCCATCGCGGCGGCCTCTTGGAGGAACGTGGGACAGATGCTCGAAGTTCCGTTCGCCTATCCCGAACTGACCGTGCGGGAGAACGTGTATGCCTCGTGCCGTCTGCACGGTTTGGACCGGGCGACGGCGGAGGAAACAACCATGCGTGCATTGCGCCACTGGGGTGTGGCGGCTCTGTCCGGCCGCCGGGTGCATGCCCTGTCGGCCGGCAACCGGCAGCGGACCGGACTTGCGGCTGCGCTGGCCCACGATCCCGGGTTGATCATTCTGGACGAGCCGTCCAATGCCCTGGATCCGCGCGGCACGGTGACCCTCAGGGAAACGCTGCATGCCGCCCGCGCCCGCGGCGTCGCGGTGTTGGTGTCCAGCCATCACCTGGACGAGGTCTCGCGCGTGGCCGACGTGATCACCGTGCTGCATGCCGGCAGGGTCGTCGGTCGGCTCGACCCCGGCACGAGGGAGCTGGAGCGGCGGTTCTTTGAGCTGGTCCTCGCCGCCGACCAGGAGAACGGAAACCCCCGGTGAGGAACTGGGGTGCGGCACTGGAGTTCGAGGCCGTGAAGTTCCACAGGTCTTTCTTGGTACGGACCATTTCAGTGCTGTTGGTTGTCGGGCTCCCGTCACTGGCCGCGGCCTTCCTCGCCGCAGCCGCATCCGGCACACCTGGCTTGCTCGGCAGCAAGGCCTCAGCCATGCTCCCTGGCACCGGCTGGGCAGGACTGGCCGGGATTACTGGCCAGATGATGTCCGTCGGGGTCCTGGTTGGCGCAGGGTTGGCGGCTGCTTGGTGTTTCGGCAGGGAATTCACCGACAAGACCGCATCTTCCCTCTTCGCCTTGACTGTGGGCCGGGGGTGGCTGGCACTGGCGAAGTTCACCGTCGTCACGGCATGGGCGCTCGGGGTGATCCTTCTGACGATGGTTGCGTGCCTGGCGGCCGGGCTTGTGGCCGGTCTGGGACTTCCTGACCCCGCAGCCGTCCCGATTGTTGTCAAAGGCCTGACCGCCGCCTCGCTTTCGGCGCTGCTGGCGCTTCCCCTGGCGTGGGTCGCGAGCATCACCAGGGGGTACCTTGGCGGCATCGGGGCCCTGCTGCTGCTCATCGTCGTGACCCAGGTTGTCACCGCCTTCGGCACCGGCGCCTGGTTCCCGTACGCCGCGCCTGGGCTATGGGTCGGACTGGCAGGATCGGAAGCCGCGGCAGCTGTAACACCGTTGCAGCTGGCCTTGGCGTTGCCCGTTTCGGCGGCCGGGGTGGTTGCGACATGCGCTTGGTGGAGCACTGCCAGCCTTGACCGGCACTGAAACAAGCGCCCCGAACGGTTTCGGGATCCGGACCGCCGCTGAGGCTGCGGGGGAGCGGTCGTGTGATCAACGACAGACTCGGTTGCCTCACCCCTGGCGGTTCGGTCAGTTGTCCCAACTCCGTCTTGTCGACTTCAAGGCAGCCGCTGGGAATGCACTTCGACGTAGTAGATGAAGGCAGGTGTGAAGGGCTGGAACCAGTGCCGAGGGTGCCGCACGGGTCGGTAGCTGTGGCCAAACGGGTCCTTCACGGTGACATTGCGGAGTTGTCTCTGTTCTGTGAGCAGGCGGTCGATCTGTGCAAGATCCTTGGTCGGTGTTTCGCTGCCATCGATGATGAGAATCCATGGTTCGGCTGCCTTTTCCCCGTGGGCTATTGAGAGCGTTTCGAACAGATCAGAGAGCATTTCCTTGGGGTTTCCGGTACGGAACCGCCTGAGCCGGTAGGTGGAGCCGCTGGTCTTCAGGGCTTTGGGCCAGGCTTCCTGGAGCCAGTGGTGATCGATTGGTCCGAGGCCTTGGCCGAGCATCGGACGGCGGTTTGGACCGAGGACCAGCCGGTATTGGATGCCTGCACGGTCGATGATGCAGGTGGCCTCGCCGATGTATTCGAAGGCTTCGATGAGGTCCTGTTCGGTGCGGTGGTAGGAGAATCCGCCTGTGTCGTTGACAGCGATGAAGTCCCCGGCAACGGCGTTATCCGTTCCATCGGCAGATGGCGTCCCTGTTCTTTGAGGCTTGGCTTTCATGCCCGTAGTCAGCTCCCGTCGCGGGATGGTGCCGCGGGTTCCCTGCCCCGGCGGCGTTTCCATACCCATGACAGCACCTGCCGGCTCGGCCGGGCGGGTCCTTGATGTTTTCCATATGCGGGCGGTGTGGAAATTGATGTTTTCTTAACGGGTCAGGGTTGGAACCGGTAACCGATTCCGGTCTCGGTCAGCAGGTGCCGCGGATTGCCGGGATCGGTTTCGAGTTTGCGGCGGAGCTGGGCCATGTAGACGCGCAGGTAGTTTGCTTCCCGTGTGTACGCGGCTCCCCAGACCTCGGTGAGGAGTTGTTGCTGGGTGATGAGCTTCTCGGGGTTGCGGACGAGGAGTTCGAGGATGTTCCACTCCGTGGGTGTGAGCCGGACGTCCTGGCCTGCCTTCAGGACCCGTCGCTTGTCCAGGTCTACGGTGAAGGCTTCGGTGGTGATCACCGGCTCCTGCTCCGGATCGGCGCCGCGCCGCAACAGGGCCCTTACCCTGGCCAGGAGTTCTTCGAGGCCGAAGGGTTTGGTGATGTAGTCGTCGGCGCCGGCGTCCAGGGCGTCGACTTTGTCATCGGAGCTGTGCCGGGCCGAGAGCACAAGAATGGGCACCCGGCTCCAGCCGCGGAGTTCCCTGATCACCGTTGTTCCGTCGATATCGGGCAACCCGAGGTCGAGGATGAGCAGTGAGAGGGGTTCCTGGCTGGCCACGAGCAGCCCGCTGCGCCCGTCGGCGGCGGTGCGGACGTCGTGGCCTTGTGCTTTGAGGGTGATCCGGAGTGCTTTGGACAGGTTCGGGTCGTCGTCAACGACCAGGATGGCGCTCATGGGTTGTCCTGTTTTGTTGTGATCGGTGGCAGGTGCCGGTCGATGGCCTTTTGCGCATCGACCGGCACGGGCCCGGGGGTGTCGAGGGGTGCCCCGGTGGAGAGGGGCAGGCGGATGACCATGGTGAGGCCTCCTCCGGGGGTCTTTTCGGATGTCAGGGTTCCGCCCATTGCTTCGGTGAAGCCCTTCGCGACAGCGAGTCCGAGGCCGACTCCGGTGGACTGGGGGATGTCGTCGAGGCGCTGGAAGGGTTGGAACATCTGCAGGATGCTTTCGGCCGGGACCCCTTGTCCGTGGTCGATGATGCGCAGTTCTCCGGCGGGGCGTCCCTGCAGGGTTGCGGGGCTGAGGCCGCCGGCGGTGCCGACCAGGACGATGTCCGAGTCCGGGGCGTATTTGACGGCGTTTTCGGCGATGTTGGCGATCACGCGTTCCAGCATGCCTGGGTCGGCGTCGATTTCCGGGGCGTTGGCTGGAAGTTCGACGCGGATTCTGTCGGTGGGGATGCTGTGCAATGCTCCAGGTATCACTTCGTACCAGCGGACCGGTTTCAGCAGGGGATTGGCGGAGTCGGAGGTGATCCTGGACATGTCCAGGAGGTTGCCGATCAGGGTGTCCAGTTGGTCCGAGCAGTCTTCGATGGTGGCGAGCAGTTCGTGTTCCTCTTCGGGCGTGTAGTGGATTCCGGGTTGCCGCAGTCCGCCGACGGCGATCTTGATGCCTGCCAGGGGCGTGCGGAGGTCGTGCGATACCGCGCGCAGGATGGATGTGCGCATGGTGTTGCTTTCGGCCAGGCGGAGGACTTCCCGGCGGCTGGCTTGCAGCTGCCTGCGCTCGAGCTGGGCGGCAAGGTGGATCCCAAAAACTCCGAGAAGCCTGCGGTCGCTGGCTGGCAGGACCCGCCCGTAAAGGACCAGGCGCGTTGCCGGGTCGATCTGCTCCGCGGTGTCCCCGCTTGGCTCCGCCCCGTGCGGTGATGGTTCGGGGATGTCACCTGCTGCGGCCAGTAATTGCCAGTCCGTCCCTTGATGCGGGCGGTCCGCCTTGCCGGCCGCGGCGCCGTACACAGCTGCCCCACGGACCTGGAAAACGCCCAAGGCTTGCTCCAGGAGTCCTTTGGCCGTGTCTTCCGAGCTCGCGGCACTGCGGGTGAGCTCACCCAGTGTTGTCGCTTCGGCCCGTGCGCGGGCGGCTTCCTTGGAGCGGCGGGCGGAAAGGTCCACGACCACAGCGACGGCCGCGGAGACAGAGATGAAGACGAACAACGCGATGACGTTCTGCGGGTCGCTGATGGTCAGTTGGCCCACCGGCGGAGTGGAAAAGTAGTTCACGAGCAGGCTGCTCCAGACGGCACCCAGGATCGCCGGCCAGAGACCGCCGACGAGGGCCACTGCGACGCAGCCGGTGAGCTGGACGAGCACGGCCGTGGCCACGTTGTGCGCCGGGCTGAGCGCCAGCAACAGCTGCAGCAGGACCGGAAGGATGACAGCCAGGACGAATCCCGAGATGACTCTCACCCGTCCAAGGTCCCGCTGCCGCGGACTTCCGGTGCCTTGTCCGCCCAAGGGGTGGGAAACCATGTGCACATCGATGTCCCCGGAATCGCGCACCACACGGGTTCCGATCCCGCCGCCCAGCAGCCCGGAGAGCTTCCTGTGGCGTGAGACCCCGACGACGATCTGGGTGGCATTGACGCTGCGGGCGAAGTCCAGCAGGGCGCGCGCGGGGTCGTCTCCGGCCACGAGGTGGTAGCTGCCGCCCAGGTCCTGGATGAGACGCCGCTGTGCCTCGAGCGCCTGGGGTGATTCTCCGGCGACCCCATCGGAAGGACGGACGTGCACGGCCAGAAGGTCGCCGCCGTTGACACGGTTGAGGATTCTTGCCCCGCGGCGGATGAGGAGCTCGCCCTCCGGTCCGCCGGTCAAACCGACGACGATCCGTTCCCGGGCCGGCCAGCTGGTGTTGATGCCTTGTTCGGCCCGGTATTTCGCGAGCCCTTCGTCCACCCGGTCGGCGAGCCAGAGCAGGGCCAGTTCACGCAATGCCGTGAGGTTGCCCAGCCTGAAGTAGTTGGACAAGGCGGCATCGACCTTGTCGGCGGCGTAGATCTTGCCGTCGCCAAGGCGCTGGCGCAGAAGTTCTGGCGAAATATCGACCAGGTGGATCTGGTCGGCCCGGCGGACGAATTCGTCGGGGACGGTTTCGGCCTGGCGGACGTCGGTGATGGCGTCAACGACGTCGGACAGCGAGGCCAGGTGCTGGATGTTCACGGTGGACAAGACGTTGATTCCCGCGTCCAGGAGTTCTTCGACGTCTTCCCACCGTTTGCCGTGCCGGCTTCCAGGGATGTTGCTGTGGGCGTATTCGTCCACCACGGCGGTCTGCGGGGCGCGGCCCAGGACGGCGTCGAGGTCCATTTCGTCGAACTCCGTGCCGCGGTAGGGCAGGGTCCGGGGCGGGATGACTTCCAACCCTTCCATGAGCGCGCGCGTGTCCGCCCGGCCGTGATCCATGGCGAACGCGACCACGACGTCCTCGCCGCGGCCCAGAAGCCGGTGGGCTTCCTCCAGCATCGAGTAGGTCTTGCCGACTCCGGGCGCTGCCCCCAGGAAGATCCGAAGCGTTCCACGTCCCATGGCGTCAGTATCTCACCGTGCTTGTTTTCACCGGGACCGGGCTGCCGACATCGACGCGGCGGCGACGTCGAGGTTCAGTGCCGTGACGTTGACCGATGGTTGTCCCAGGAAGGCTGCGGGTCCGCGGCTGGTGTGCCTGTCCACCAGGGCGGTGACAGCGTCGATGGAAAGCCCATGGGCGGCGGCGACCCTTCGGATCTGCAGCCGGGCGTAAGCCGGGGAAATGTCCGGGTCGAGTCCGGAGCCGCTGGCGGTCACGGCGTCGGCGGGCACGTCGGCCTCGTTGACTCCATCGCTTTTGGCGACGGCGGCCCGGTTGGCGGAGACGGCATCGGCCAGCTTGGGGTCGTTGGGTCCGAGGTTGCTGGCCGAGGACGATGCCGGATCCCATTTCACTGCCGATGGACGGGCGCGGAACCAGGCAGGGTCCTGGTTCCCGTCGGCGTCGGCGGAGACCTGGGCCAACAGCGCGGAGGCGGCGGGATTTCCGCTGCCGTCTTTCAGAATGGAGCCGTTGGCTTGGTAGGGAGCGATCAACTGCCCGGCGCCGAAGACGGCCAGGGGGTAGGCCACACCGAGGACGATGGTGGCCAGGAACAGGAAGCGCAGAGCGGTTCCGGCTTGGCGGAGATAGCTGGTGAAGACGTTCATGAGGGGTGCTCCTAGCCGATGCCCGGGATGAGGGCGATCAACAGGTCGATGGCCTTGATGCCGATGAACGGTGCGATGAGTCCACCCAGGCCGTAGATGAGCAGGTTCCGGGCAAGGGCCTGGTTGGCGGGCACGGCCCGGTACCTCACCCCGCGCAGGGCCAGGGGAACCAGGGCGACGATGATCAGGGCGTTGAAGATCACCGCCGACAGGATCGCCGAGGACGGCGTGGCCAGGCCCATGATGTTCAGCAGGCCAAGGCCGGGGAACACCGCGGTAAACAACGCCGGGACGATCGCGAAGTATTTGGCCACGTCATTGGCGACGGAGAAGGTGGTCAGGGCGCCGCGCGTGATGAGCAATTGCTTGCCGATGCCGACGATGTTGATCAGTTTGGTCGGATCCGAGTCAAGGTCCACCATGTTGGCCGCCTCCTTGGCGGCCGGGGTTCCGGAGTTCATCGCCACGCCCACATCGGCGGCGGCAAGGGCCGGGGCATCGTTGGTGCCGTCCCCGGTCATGGCCACCAGCCGGCCGGCGGCCTGTTCCCTTTTGATGACCGCGAGCTTGTCCTCCGGGGTAGCCTCGGCCACGAAGTCGTCCACTCCCGCCTCGCCCGCGATCGCTCTGGCGGTGACGGGGTTGTCGCCGGTGATCATGACAGTACGGATCCCCATCCGGCGCAGCTCGGCGAAGCGTGCGTGCATGCCGGGCTTGACGACGTCGGCCAGGTGGATGGTTCCCAAAACGTCGGCGCGGCCGTCGTCACTGGTCTCGGCCACGAGCAGGGGCGTTCCGCCTTGCGCGGAAATTTCCTCCACGCGGTGGTCGACCTCCGGCGGTACAGTCCCTCCGGCGGCGGTCACGAAGGCGCCAACGGCCGAGGCTGCGCCCTTTCGGATCTGCCGCCCGTCCAAGTTCAGGCCGCTCATCCTGGTGCTGGCGCTGAATTCGACGATTTCAAACCCCGCCGAGCCCTTTCCGATTGAAGCCAGGTCCCGTCCGGCGATGCCTTTCTCGGCCGCGAGGTCCACGATCGAGCGGCCTTCCGGGGTTTCGTCGGCCAGGCTGGACAGACGGGCAGCCTCGATGAGTTCGGTCCGCCCTACGTTGGTGGCGGGGAAGAAGTTCACGGCCCGCCTGTTTCCATAGGTAATGGTGCCGGTCTTGTCCAGCAGGAGCGTGGTGATGTCCCCCGCTGTTTCCACCGCCCGGCCCGAGGTGGCCAGGACGTTGTGCTGGACCAGCCGGTCCATCCCGGCGATGCCGATGGCCGGCACCAGCGCTCCGATGGTGGTGGGGATCAGGCAGACCAGCAGGGCCACCAGGACAATGGGCGACGGTGTCGCACCGGCCAGGGCGGCGAACGGCGCCAACGCCATGGTCACCACCAGGAAGACGATGGTCAGTGACACGAGCAGGACATGCAGGGCGATTTCGTTCGGGGTCTTCTGCCGGACGGCACCTTCGACGAGTTTGATCATCCGGTCGATGAAGGTCTCGCCGGGTTCTGCAGTGATACGCACGACGATGCGGTCGGAGAGGACCTTGGTCCCGCCGGTTACGGATGACCGGTCGCCGCCGGATTCCCGGATGACGGGCGCGGATTCGCCGGTGATGGTCGATTCGTCCACGCTGGCCAGGCCTTCAATGATTTCCCCGTCCGAAGGGATGACGTCACCGGCTTCACAGACGACGACGTCATTGAGCTTCAGTTCGGTGCCCGGCACCGTTTCCAAGGCGCCGTCGGGCCGCCGGCGGCGGGCCTGGAGTCCTTTGCGGCTGGCACGGAGGCTGTCCGCCTGGGCTTTGCCGCGGCCTTCGGCGATCGCTTCGGAGATGGTGCCGAACAGGACCGTGAGCCAGAGCCATGCCGTCACGGCGATGCTGAAGACGGAGGGGGCGATGACGCAGATCCCGGTGCACAGCACGGCACCGGCGAGCACCGTGAACATGACGGGTGAATGGACCATCTGCCGTGGCGAGAGTTTCCTGAAGGCGTCCGGCAGGGCCGCCGTGACGCTGGCGATCGTCAGTTTCGCGGGTTTCTTGGTGTGGTGTTTGTGTTCGCCGAGTGTGCCGAGCGGGTTGCCGTCGGCATAGGTGGTGACGGCGGTGTCCGCCGGCCGGGTGGAGGTCATTTGAGCAGTCCTTCTGCCAGGGGGCCCAAGGCGAGGGCGGGGAAATAGCTGAGTGCGGTCATGATGACCGTGACGGCGAGGAGCAGCGATCCGAAGAGCGGCCCGTGGGTCGGCACCGTCCCGGATGAGGCCGGGATGCGGCGTTGTTGGGCAAGCGAACCGGCCAAGGCAAGCACGAGCGCGATGGGCAGGAAGCGGCCCAGCAGCATGGCCAGGCCCAGCATCGTGGACAGGTAGGGGCCGGAGGTGGTGATCCCGCCCAGCGCCGAGCCGTTGTTGTTGGCTCCGGACGTGAAGGCGTAGAGGATCTCACTGAACCGGTGCGGGCCGGTGGCCGGGGCGTTGGCCACGGCGTCGGGCAGCAGCGCGGTGATTCCGGTCAGTGCGAGGACCAGGATCGGGGTGACCAGAATGTACATGGCCGTCAGTTTCATTTCCCGCGGCCCGATCTTCTTGCCGAGGTATTCCGGGGTGCGCCCCACCATCAGGCCGGCGATGAACACCGAAATGATGGCCAGGACCAGCATCCCGTACAGCCCGGAGCCGGTACCGCCCGGCGCCACTTCGCCCAGCATCATGTTCACCATCGCGGTGCCCCCGGCCAGCGGCGGCAGCGAATCATGGGCCACGTTAACGGCCCCGGTGGAGGTGAGGGTGGTGGAGGCGGCAAAGATGGCGCTGGGTGCCGGGCCGAGGCGTTGCTCGAAACCCTCGCCCAGCCCACCCGCGGCCGCGGTCGCCGCGCCCTGTCCGGCTGCCACGCTCCAGCCCATCAGTGCCGTGGATGCCAGCCACAGCACGCCCATGACACCGGCCACGGTGTGCCCCTGGCGCTGGTCACCGACCATGCGGCCGTAGGCATAGGGCAGGGCTGAAGGGATGAGCAGCAGCAGGAAGACCTCGAAGAGGCTGATGAACACATTCGGGTTCTCGAACGGGTGCGCCGAATTGGCGTTGAAATAGCCGCCACCGTTGGTGCCGAGTTCCTTGATGGCTTCCTGCGAGGCCACCGGACCACCGGGAATGACCTGGGAGACACCGGTGGCCTGGTTGCTGACACCCGTGTTCCAGAAATTCTGCACGACGCCGCCGATCACCATGACGAAGGCAGCGATGACCGCCAGCGGGAGGAGTACGCGGAAGGAGGTGCGGGCCAGGTCGACCCAGAAGTTACCCAGCCGGTCCGTCCTGGTCCTCGCTATGCCGCGGATCAGGGCAACGACGACCACGATGCCCACGGATGCGGAGAGGAAGTTCTGCACTGCCAGCAGGCACATCTGTACGAAGATGCCGACGGTAGTTTCAGGGGCGTAGGTTTGCCAGTTGGTGTTGGTGACAAAGGAGATGGCCGTGTTCATGGCCACCCATGGGTCCACCCCTGGCAGCCCGTTGCTTCCCGGGAGGACGTTCTGGAGCCTCTGCAGCCCGAACACCGTGACGATGGAGACCGCGGAGAAAACCAGGACACTGCGCAGGTACACGGACCAGGTCTGTTCAACTGTGGGATCAACACCGGAGAGCCGGTAGAAGAGACGCTCCGGCCCGGCGGCGGACGTGCCCTCAAAGACCCGCGCAAGGTACAGGCCCAGGGGCTTGTGCAGGGCCACGAGCACCACCAGAAGGCCGGCCACCTCAAGAATGAAAGCCGTCATATTGAAGGTCATCGCAGCGTTCACCATTTTCCGGGGTTGATGAGGGCCGCCAGCAGGTAACCAAACAAGCCAAGGCCTGCGAGGCAGAGGACCAGCCACATCAGGGCATCAGCACTCATTGCCCGACTCCTTCACCGTCTGCTGACCCGCCGACCAGCCTGGTCAGCAGATGGCCTACCCACATCACGAATCCCATGGACGCCACGAGGATCGCCAGAACAGCCGCATCGGCCATTGCACATTCCTTTCTCCGTGCCCCGACGACCCGGGGCCACGACCACAGTCAACGCCCCAATCGGCCGGCAGAAGGCGGTTCTAACGCTTCCTTAACGGGTGGCGGCGGGATCTTCACGGGTTCTTAACGGGCCCGTGAATCCGGGGGCGTTAAGGATGCATTAAGGATTCCTGCGACCCGGCCGCACGGGTGGCCGACGGTGCTACCGTCGGCAGTGACCGGGGCAAGGTGTCCCGCCAGGAAAGGCTGACATGACCACCCTGAGCCGTCCTCCGGCGGATCCATCGGCTTCGCGGCCCGGCCCCGGCGCCGCCCTCCGCAGTTGGTTGTTGTTCGGCCTCCAGGACTCCAAAGGAATCCACCAGGGACCCGGTGCCGTCAGTGATGCCCACCTCAAGAAGCACCCCTGGTGGCAGGTCATGTGCCTCACAGGCGTCGACTACTTCTCCACCCTCGGCTACCAGCCGGCCATCGCAGCCCTGGCCGCCGGCGTTATCTCCCCGCTGGCGACCCTCGTGCTCGTCGCCGTCACGCTCCTTGGAGCGCTGCCGGTTTACCGGCGCGTCGCCGGGGAAAGCCCGCGCGGTGAGGGGTCCATCGCGATGCTCGAGAAGCTGCTGCCTCGCTGGGGCGGCAAACTGCTGGTGCTGGTGCTTCTCGGGTTCGCCGCCACCGACTTCATGATCACCATGACGCTGTCTGCCGCCGACGCCACCGCCCACTTCATCCAGAACCCGCTCATGCCGGGCTGGCTGCAGGGCCAAAACGTGCTGCTCACGCTGTTCCTCCTGGCCCTGCTGGCCGCGGTGTTCCTTCGTGGATTCAAAGAAGCCATCGGGGTCGCTGTCGCACTGGTCGTGCTCTACCTGGGCTTGAACGTCGTAGTCGTGGCCGTGACGCTGTTCGAAGTGTTCACCCAGCCCGTAGCCGTGGGCAATTGGTGGCAGGCCCTCACCACCTCGCACGGCGACCCGCTCATGGTTGTGGCCATCGCCCTGATCGTCTTCCCCAAGCTGGCCCTGGGCCTGTCCGGCTTTGAAACCGGGGTCGCCGTCATGCCGCAGATCAAAGGCAATGCAGCGGACACCGAGGAACGGCCCGCCGGCCGCATCAAAGGGGCGCGCAGGCTCCTGACCAGCGCCGCCGTGATCATGAGCGCCTTCCTGATCACCACCAGCTTCATCACCGTCGTCCTGATTCCCGAGCGGGAGTTCCAGCCCGGCGGCCAGGCCAACGGCCGCGCCCTGGCGCTCCTGGCCCACGAGTATCTCGGGAACGGATTCGGCACGGTCTACGACATCAGCACCATCGCCATCCTCTGGTTCGCCGGCGCTTCCGCGATGGCCGGCCTGCTCAACCTCGTACCCCGGTACCTGCCCCGATACGGCATGGCCCCGGAATGGGCCAGGGCTGTGCGCCCCTTGGTGTTGGTCTTCACGCTGATCGCGTTCCTGGTCACCTTCCTCTTCGACGCCGACGTCGACGCCCAGGGCGGCGCATACGCCACCGGCGTTCTCGTGCTGATGACCTCCGCCGCCATCGCCGTGACCCTCTCGGCCCGCCGCAACAAACAACCCCGGCGCACGATCGCCTTCGGCGCCATCGCCGTGGTCTTCGTCTACACAACGATCGCCAACATCATCGAACGGCCTGAAGGCATCAGGATCGCCGGGTTCTTCATCCTCGGCATCATCCTGATCTCGATGCTCTCGCGGGTACGGCGCTCCTTTGAGCTGCACGCCACCCACGTGCACCTGGACCGCGCCGCCTTGGAGTTCATGTCCACCGACCTGGTCGGGCCGATCTCCATCATCGCGCACGAGCCGCTGCGAATCAGCGCCCAGGCGTACCGGGAGAAACTCACCTCCGCCATCGAAGTCAGCCACCTGCCCCTGGAACACAAAGCCATCTTCCTCGAAGTCACCGTCGACGATTCCTCCGACTTCGAAACAGCGTTGGAGGTCCGCGGGATCACCCGGCACGGCTACCAGATCCTCGATGTCCACGGACCCGTCGTTCCTAACACCATCGCTTCGGTCCTCCTGCACATCCGGGACGTAACGGGACTGATGCCACACATCTACTTCCGCTGGACCGAAGGCAATCCCGTCGTCAACCTCCTGAAATTCCTCTTCCTCGGCGAAGGCGAAATCGCCCCCGTCACCCGTGAAGTCCTCCGCGAAGCCGAAGCCGACGTCACTAGACGGCCCTGGGTCCACGTGGGCTGATCAGGAGGCTCAACTCCTAAGGGGCCCAACCGGACGCACGGGCTATGCCGAAACGGCGTCCGGACCGTGACGAGTCGGCCAAGACTTCAACCGGTTCGACAAGGGTCAGAGGGACGGAGCCGTATCCCGGTACCGGTCAAGTGTGCTGCCCTTCACGGTTGACAGCCCCCGGCTTGAAATCAGCGCCGACCACACGGGCGAGGACCTCCTCGAGGCCGTGTATTTCGACACCGGAACCTTTGCACTGGCCGCGAGCGGGATAACGCTGCGGCGGCGCACCGGCGGAACCGATGAAGGCTGCCGGCGGGCCGGACCATGACGCCGCCCGCACCGGGTGCGAAAAGACGCCAAACGGCTCAGCCACGGCGCCGAATCGGCCTCCATGCTCCACCGCAAGAAGGCAAAAGTACTCGCCAAGGCCGCCAAGAAAATCAAATCCCGCAAGCTTCCCAGGCAACCGATGCCGGGACGTTCTCTACTTCTGCCCGTCCTGCCGCTCGAACGCCCGCACCGCGGCGCCCACCGTCGGGAAGAAATGTTCGGAAGAGAAGCGGGCACCCATGCCGTACCGCAGCAACCTGTCTTTGACGGGGCCTTTAAGCTCGGCAAAGACCAGATCCACGCCGTGCCGGCCTAGCCATTCATCGAGCTCCACCAACTCATCGAGCGCAGTCGTGTCAATGCCCGTCACGGGCTCGGCCGCAAGCACTACGCGCCTGGTGGCATCGGCAGCCCGGTCCAGTTCTTCGCGCACAAAGGAGCCCAGCAAGGCCCCGTTGCCGAAGAACAGCGGCGCGTCGAAACGCAGGATCAACAAGCCCGGGATACGTTCACCGTCCGGATGACGGCTCACATCGTGATAGCCCGGCACCCCCGGCACGTCCACCAGTTCAGCCCGGTAAGGATCCCAGGCCCGGCGGATGAAATCGAGGACTGCCAGGCCGATCGCAATGGCAATGCCCGGTAGGACGCCCAGGATGGTGACGCCCAGGAACGCCGCGAGCATCACCAACGATTCGCTGCGGCTCATCCCGATAAGCCGCCGCACTCCCGCCGGATCCGCGATCGCCACGGCAGCGGCAATGACGATCGCGGCAAGAGTGGTGGCCGGCAGGAACTCGGTAACGCCCGGTATCACGAGCATGAAGCCCAGGACCAGGACGGCCCCTGCAGCCCCGGTGAGCTGGGATTTCGCCCCCGCCTGGACTGCCACTGGGGTGCGGGACGTGCTGGCCGAGACCGGGAAGCCGCCCAGGAGCCCGCTTGCGGCGTTCGCCGCGCCCAGTGCCGCCATTTCATGGTTTCCGGAGACCCGGCTGCCCTCGGCTGCGGCCAGTGATTGGGACAGGGTCCCGGTGTCAACGAACACGATGAGTGCGATCGCCGCGGCGGCGGGCACGAGGGCCACGACGTCGGCCCAGCCCAGCCCGCCGAGGGCCGGCGCGGGCAGCCCTTGAGGAAGGGCGCCAGTGACCCTCACGCTCTCATGCAGACCTAGCAGGGCGACCGCCATGCACGAGACGACCACCGCGATGAGCACGCCCGGAAGCTTCCATTTCATCCAGCGTGGAACCCAGATCAGCAGCAAGGAAAGGAGCCCGAGAAGCAGCGCCGCCACGTTGGTCTCGCCGGCGAACACTTTCGGTACCGCGACGAAGAGTTTTTCCCAGGGGGTGCCGTCGTCGACGGAGATCCCCAGGAGGGTGGGCAGTTGGGATACGGCGACCAGCAGGGCGATTCCGTTGAGATAGCCGAGCCTGATGGGCTTGGATAACAGCCCGGTGATGATTCCCAGCCTGAGCACCGAGCCGAGCAGCAGGATGGCGCCGATCAGGATCGCCAGGAGGCCTGCGAGAGCCACGGATTTCTGTTCGTCATCCGCAGCGAGGGGAACCAATGCCGCAACGATCATCGGCGCGAGGGCCGAATCCGGACCCAGCACCAGCACCCGCGACGGCCCGAGCGCCGCGTAGACGATCAATGGCACCACCGTCGCGTACAGGCCGGTGACCGGCGGAAGTCCTGATGCCTGCGCGTAGGCCATGCCCGCGGGGACCAGGATCGCAAACAGCGCTGCCCCGGCCACCAGGTCGTGGCGCAGCCACTCGATCTTGTAGCCGCGAAGGGCGGGCGGTACCGCCCAGGCCGGAATCTTGCCGGATCGGCGCATGTACCGATCATCGCCGAAGGCGTCCCCGCACGCCATGGCCTACCGGAGCGCAGGTGCCCGGATGACGTAGGCGCAGGTATCGCTTGAACCAGACCGCGGCCAGCCGGGTGGCCTGGGCGGGCGTCCGGGGCCCAACCGACAGGCTCACCGCATGTTCAAGCCGTAGGCCATTACGGGCCAACAAGGGCGTCGAGGGTAGTGAAGCCGTAACCCGCAGCGCGGATGAGGTCGATGACCCGGGGCAGGGCGTCGGCGTCCAAGGTGCTGCCGTCGTCGGGGTTGGATCCGATATGCATCAGGACGATCTCTCCCGGCTGGAGGGCTGCCATGACACGGTCGGCGACAACCCGGCTGGTGATTCCCCCGCTGATGCCCTTCCAGCCCAAGGTGTCTACGGTCCAACGCACGGCGACGTAGCCGAGGCCGTTGACAGCGGCGATGGTGCGGGCGTCGCGTTCCCCGTACGGGAAGCGGAACAGCGGCCGCGGGTCGGCGCCGGCAGCGCGGATGACGTGTTCGGCGCCCAGCACCTGCTGGGCGATCAGTGAGGCAGAAAGACCGGTGAAGCCGGGATGGGTCATGGAGTGGTTGGCCACCCGATGGCCGGCGGCGGTGATCTGCCGGACGCCACCTGGATTGTTCGTGGCCCAGTTCCCGGTGAGGAAGAACGTTGCAGTGACGCCTTTGGTGGCGAGAGCGGAGAGGATCTTCGGCAGTCCTGCCGAGTTGGCGCCGGCGTCGAACGTGAGGGCGACGACGCGTCCGGCGCCCGGGATTACGGTGATGTCCTCGCCACGGAGCGCCGAGGGAAAAGGCGGGGGAGTGACCGTAGGCGTGCCTATCGGCGGGGGTGGAACTGTTACGGGCGGAGTGACGGGCGTTTGGCCGGCTTCCGGCGTTTCCGTCTCCGCCGTCGACGGCGGAACGGTGGGCGGGAGCGACGAAGACGGCGGCGTTGTGGCCGGGGCCGTTGTGGGTGGCGGTGTCATGCTGGATGCGGCGCTTGGGCTGGTCACCGGCGGGGGACCCGCCGACGGCCGAGCGTCGCCTTGCAGCGACAGGATCACCGCCACCAGGGCGGCGACCGCCAGCAAGGCGAGTACAAGCACGACGGCGAGCACCCGCCGTCGTGCGCCGCGGACGGGCACGGACACTATCGCCTCTCTTCCGCGTCTTACGCTGCATTTGTGCCGGGACTCCGGCATTCTCCGGGACCGGAAGCTTCCGGTTCCGGTCCCGGCGCCAGGTTCTTCTCCGTCTTGAGGTGATCGTAGGAGCCGGGAACAGGGACCGACAAGGGCATAAAGGCCCGACGCCTGACCCGGCCCCCGGGCATAATGGCGCCACCAGGGGAAGAACGGGTTCCTGGCTCCGCCGATACGAGCCCGTTCGGAGAAGAGGACTACCTTGACCATGTGGACGGGCGCCCGCGGACGGCTAGCGTTTCGGCGTTCCTGGCGGCCAGAGGAAGCCCCGATCGTGCGAAGGCTTCCGCGCACGGGCCAAGGGCCTGGTGCCTGCAGGTGAAGGTGGGGCCCTATAGTTCCTTGCGTTGGAAGACCACCGCGGCGAGCCAGACCAGCGCCACCGACGCCGCGAGCGACGTCGTCACCGCCCATACCGGTGACGGGATCGCGGCCCCCGCGGCCAAGGACGCCGCTTCCCCGGCAAGGCCCGCTGGCGAGTTGATGCGGACCGGCTCCCAGATAGCCGCGATTGACAGCAGGGCGTAGCAGCCGAGTCCCGCGCCGGCCGCGCCCGGTGCGGAAGGAATCAAGACGGACAAAACGGTCATCAGGGCGATGAAGAAGACGCCCAGCACCAGCCAAAGCACCGCGGCCGCCCACAATGTCCGGGCCGGCGCCTCGCCGAAAATGGCGGCCGTCACCCCCCAGGTGATGAGGGTTCCTACCACCAGCGTCAACGTGAGGAACGCCGAGTGGATGACAGCCTTGTCAATAACGAACGCAGTGCGGGTCACCGGCTTGGTCAGGACGAACGCTGCCGTTCCGCTCCTGGTCTCCGATGAGACCAGGCCGCCGTACATGACAATCAGGGAGAACAGCACGATCTGCGAGAGGTTCTTGATCCATTGACCGTAGGCGTCGACGTAGGTGGGCGGCGGGAGCTGGAACTGTCCGAGCTGTTCACCGGCCAGCGCGTTGATCAGCTCAGGGGTGAAACGGGCAAGGGGCGGCCCGGTGAGCGCGAAGAAGAGGACGATCGACGGGAGCACCCAAATGCGCCAGGTCCGGACGATTTCGGTGCCTTCCTTCCGTGCGAACACAAGGTAACCGTTCATGGCCGGCCGCCGTCGACGAGTTGGACGAAGACCTCTTCGAGGTCCAGTTCCTCGACCGTGAGGCGTTCTATTCCCGCACCTTGGCGGCTGAGCAGCACAGGAATAGCGTGTTGTGCGGCGGCAAGATCGCTGACGGCTATTTCGATGACGCCGCCGGGACCCAGGCTGACGGAGCTCGCCCACGCGGAACCTGCGATCGCCGTGGCGAGTGCCTCGGCGCCCCCGGTGACCTCGACAAGGATCTTTTGTTTTGAGTAGCGCTGCTTCAGTTCGTCCATGGGCGCCTGTGCCACCATGCGGCCCCGGTTGAGGATGGCCACGGTATCGCAGACACGCTCGGCATCGGCGAGGATATGGGTGGAGAAGAACACGGTGGTCCGGCTCCGAAGCGATGCGATGAGCTCCAAAACGTCTTTCCGTCCCATTGGATCAAGCGCGCTGGTCGGTTCATCCAGCAGCAGGAGCCGCGGAGCACTGATAAGGGCTTGGGCAATACCCAGGCGCTGCCTCATGCCGCGTGAATACTCCCCGATCCTGGCGCGGACTCCGCCGAGTCCGGCCAGGTCCAGCAGTAGCTCCGCCCTCTGCTCCAGCGGCGCGCCGGTCATCCCGTAAAGGCTTCCCACGAACCGCATGGTTTCGCGGGCGGTCATCCAGTTGTAGAAGGCGGGGACGTCGGCAAGGTAGCCGATCCCTGCCCGCACCGCATTGTCAGCGGACGCCACAGACTGACCCAGTACCCTCAGGGACCCCGAGCTTGGCCTGGCGAGTCCAGTCAGCAGGCGGATCATGGTGGTCTTTCCCGCGCCGTTCGGACCGAGAAAGGCGAAAATGGAGCCTTCTTCCACGCAAAGGTCGACGGCGTCGAGGGCGCGATTCCGCCCGAAGTCTTTAGTAAGCCCTACGGCCTCGATGGCCGCGTTCATTGCTGCTCCGGTTTGTCGGGCGGGCCGTAGAGTTTGTCGACGACGTCGGCGATGCGGGCCGGATCCGCCTGGCCGGAAGGGCCCGTGGCCGCGGTCCGGGGAGCGGGTTTGCGGCCCAACAGGAGATAGAGGATCGGCCCGAGCGGGTTCAGGAAGAGGACCAGCACCAGCCAGAGCCACTTGTTGCCGAAGGCGAGCTGTCCGGCGGGACGCCGGTACAGGTCGACAAGGGCCACAATGTCCAGTGCCAGGGCGGCGGCAGCCAGAATCACCCCCGCCACCAGGACGCCGGCGGGGATGGCCGAAAGGTCGGTGGTCATTGCGCATCCTCCGGTGTGCGGGGCAGCCCCGGATCCATGGCCGGCCGCTCCCCGGGTTCGGCGGGCCCCACGTCGAGACGGAACGGCGGATATTCGTCCCGCATCAGCGCTGTGTAGGCGACTACCCGGTAGATCCAGCGGTTGATTCCCATCAGAAGGTCAAAGAGGCCTCTCCGGTAGACGCCCGTGAAGAGCAGTATGACCCCCGCGCTGAGGACGAACAGGCCCAGAAGCGAGATTCCGCCCGTGTCCTGGTAGCCCGCCCACATGCCGTCACGGGTGACCCAGGTCCGGGCCGAAATGACTTCCGAATGACGTACGCCGGCAAGGTAGCCGGCCACATCCTGCTGCCGGGCGATGCCGATGAATACCTCTCGCTCCGGAACTGCTGCCGAAACGCCGAACATCACCCGTCCCACGTTGCCGCCCGGAAGTATTGCCGGCAGTTCCGAGTCCAGCACGATGTTCGCTTCGGGCGTTGTCAGGGCGTAGGAAGGACTGTCGTAGGGTTCAACGGGCGTCGTGAGATAGCCATGTTCCCCTTGTTGGTAATTGGCCCAGCCCACGGCCACGGCACCCGCCAGAAGTCCGAAGCCCAGGAGGGCTGCGAGGGTGCCGACGACCAGCATTACTACCCGGCCTGGCTTCATTGACATGCTTCCTTAGTGGTTCTTCGACGTAGGGTCACCGTTGAACGCCGCGAGCAGCTGCCTGCCCCACGTTGCTGCCCGGCCGGTTTCGCCGTCGAGCAACGGTCCTTCCGACCCTGTCACGTAGAAGGCCATGGGCTTTGAGATGATCTCGGCGCCGGCTTTCCTGAGGGCGGTTGTCATTTTCCTGGCTGCGTCGCCGTGGATGAAGAGCTTGACCCGGGTGTCGAATGCCGCCGCCTTGACTCCCTTGAGGCCGTCGCCGGCGAGGCCGGAAAGAAGCTCAGTGACTTTCGGCGTCGGACGCCATCCTTGAATGGGACTGCCCACAACGAGGAGGTCGTACATCGAAAGGTCTCCGGGCCTGAGGTCCCTGGCCGGGATTGCCGCAGCGTCCAGCGCTTGCAGGCTGCTTGCCATCGACTCGGCAATCGATCTGGTGTTGCCATACAGCGAGTCGTAGAGGATGAGGGCTTTCACCGGTCTTCTCCTTGGACGAGTACTCAGGACGCTTTGATCGGGACTTTCAGCGCCTTGGTTTCGGCCGGGCGGGACGAGGTTTGGGACGCCGTTGCCGGATTTTCCATGTGCCGAGCCTAGGATCACGGCACGCGGGCCGGTAGGGCAGAAAGTCCCGGCGAGAACGGGTAGCGCAAAGCGATAGCGGGGCGGCCCGCCGTCGTGACTTTTGGCCCTGTTTCCGCTGATCGTTCCGGTGAAGACTTGGGTCCACGACCGGCGCGACATTCTGCCGGACCACCGCCGAACAGCCAGGAGGACACCATGGAGAGCGATGAACGGCCCGGAACGGTCCTGGATGAGGAGCAGTCATGGAGCGTCCTGCGTCGCTGCGGGCACGGACGGCTTGCCGTCTCGGTCCTGGGCAAGCCCGATATCTACCCCATTAACTACATCGCTGACGGCGGCGTCCTGCTCATGCGGACGAATCCCGGAACGAAGCTCGCTGAAGTCACGGTCAACGCCAACGTCGCGTTCGAGGTTGACGAAGTGATGGGCAGCGAGGCCTGGAGCGTTGTGGTGACGGGAAAAGCGCGCGTGGTCCAGTCGCAGTCCGAAGTTGACAGGCTGGACAAGCTCCCGCTCAAACCGTGGATCCCCACGCGTAAGTACACCTATGTGGAAATCACCCCGGAGCGAATCCACGGCAGGCACTTCGAGCTGGGCGAGGAACCCGAGAGGTACTAGGAACAAACGGAAGGGTAGGCAACTGCCGGACGGGCGTGGACGAAGTGAAGGGCCGGATTCTTCTTGGCACCAACGGCTCCGCGGCGGCGCGTGCCGCCGCGGACTGGGCGGCGCGTCGCGGCGCGGATGCAGGGGACGAGCTGGTCCTGGTGCACGCAGTCCCCGCCCGCACGATGTTCCGCCCCGGGGACTCGTACGAAACCGTCCGGAAACTGGGGCAGGACTTGCTTGACGGCGAAGTGGCGCGCCTTTCCGGTTCCAACGCGCACCTGCAGGTAGCGGGCATCCTGGCCGAGGGTGAACCTGCACAAGCCATGCGGGCCCTTTCGGAAGGGGCGGAGCTCGTGGTCGTGGGAACTGACCGTGGCCCCGACGCCCATGGTGAGGGGTTCGGCTCCGTGGGTTTTCAGACAGCGATCATCAGCCACTGCCCTGTAACAGTCGTTCCGGTGCAGGGGCGGCGGTCGGCCGCGGGCGTCGTCGTGGGGGTTGACGGTTCCTCCGAATCCCGGATCGCTGTGGAACATGCCGCGGCCGAGGCAATCCGCTTGGGGGAGGACCTGACGATCGTGCACGCGGCAACGGACACGGCAGCCGGGCGGGAAGTATTGGGGGCGGCCCGGGATGGCGTTGCGGCCGCGAACCCGGGCCTGCCTGTGCATGTACTGCTGGATCTGGACAATGGCCCGGCCGATGCGCTCCTGAATGCCAGCGCCGGTGCCAGGCTGCTGGTTCTTGGCTGCCGCGGCAAAGGTGGACTTCGTGTCCTTATCGGCTCAGTCGCCAAGGATGTCCTCTTCAGGATTCACTGCCCGACCCTCGTCACCCGGCCGGTCCGGACCACGTCCGGCCTTCCTGCCGGTTCAGGCCAGGGTGAAGCGCCCTCAGCGCGTTGAGTATCGTGGCCAGGTCCACCAGTTCCTGAAGCAAGGCTCCACCCACAGCGGGAATGAGGCCGAATCCCGCAGCAGACATCAACCCGACGCTCAGCAGGATCCCGGTCCAAATACTCGCCCGGGCGACGTTCATGGTGCGCCGCCCGATTTCCACCGCCAAGGCCGCCCGCGACAGGTCATCGAGCATGATCACGACGTCGGCGGATTCGCTCGCGGCCGTGGCGCCCCGGGCGCCCATAGCCACCCCGACGTCAGCCGCAGCGAGGACGGGGACATCGTTGACGCCGTCGCCCACCATCATGACAGCCCGGTCCGGAAGCTCGGCGACAGCCGCGACCTTGCCGCCTGGCAAGCACTCCGCCAGGACATTCGTGATGCCGGCATCGGCTGCGATCTTCCTGGCCGTCGGGTATGCGTCTCCGGTGAGGAGCATGGTTTCGCCCACTCCAAGCTGCTTGAGGGCGGCAAGCGTGGCTGGGGCGTTCGACCGCAACGGATCTTCCATGACCAGGGTCCCGGCGAAACCGCCGTCCACGCCAACATAGACCCCCAGCTCGCCGCCCTCCAGGTGTGCCGGGACGAAACCGGTGGTGGATGACCGCACGAAGTCGGCTTTGCCGACTGTGACAGTGCGGCCGCCGCAGCGCGCGGTGACGCCCTGTGTTGCATGTTCGTGGGCATCCGTTGCCTTCAACAACGGCAGCCCGCGGGCACGGGCGGCCCCCAGGACCGAGGAGGCCAGCACGTGGGAGGAATACTGTTCCGCGGACGCGGCCAGCTGAAGCAACCGGTCCGGGGACATCCTGGCGGCCCCTTCAGGAGAGAGCGTGATCCCGTGCAGCGCGGGGCGACCGTGCGTCAGGGTGCCTGTCTTGTCGAAGACAGCTGTACGCACCCGGGACAGCCGTTCCAACGTGCCGGAGTCCTTGATGATGATGCCGGCGCGCGCCGCCCTGCTGGTTCCCGCAAGGAACGCCACCGGCGCCGCGATCAGCAGCGGGCACGGGGTCGCGACGACCAAGACCTCGGCAAAACGGCCGGGATCCTGGCTGCCGAGCCACGCAGCCCCCGCCAGCAGGAAAGCCAGCAGAGTGAACGGTGCGGCTTACCTGTCCGCGAGCCTGACAATCGGCGCGCGGCTGGCCGCCGCTTCCTGCACCAGCGCCACGATCTGGCTGTATTGGGATTCCGCCGCGGTGGCGCTTGCCGAAACCCGCACGGCACTCTCGCCGTTGACGGATCCGCTGAGCAACAGGTCACCCTGCCGGTGTTCGACCGGCAGGCTTTCGCCGGTCAGCGTCGATTCGTCGAAGACCGCCGCCGGCGAGAGGAGTCTTCCATCGACGGGGAGGACTTCGGAAGGCCTGACCACCAGGATGGTTCCCGGCACAACACTGGCCGCGGGAATATCCTCCACTTCCCCGTCGGCGCGCTCCAGGTGGGCCACCTGGGGAGCGCGCTCCAGTAGCGCGCTCAGCTCGCGGCTGGCACGCCGGTGGGCAAACTCCTCCAGGGCCTCGCCGCCGGTCAGCATGAGGGCGACGATGATGGCGGCAACGAACTCGCCGACGGCGACCGTACTCCCGATCGCGGTAATGGCAAGAAGGTCGATGCCCCAGCGCCCATGCGCCAGGTCCTTGACCATCGCGACGGCCCGGTACGCCGCCAGCAGAAGGACATAGGCGCTCGTCGCCAGTTGGGCCGCCGTCCCCTGCCCGACGGCCAGCAGCATCCCCATGACGACGGCAACGAGCGCGGTTCCGGAAAGCAGCGGGAACTGCAGGACCCAACGTGCCGGGCTAGCGGGACTCTTCCACCCGCGCTTCGTCACCGGGGCGGGCCGGATCTCCGGATCATTCCAGGCCGGCTCGTGTCGCATCGTCCAGAGGGCTCCACCAAGTCAGCGGCGGAGTGACTTTGAAGCGGCGGCCGGTGATCGACGTCGGGACGATCCGCACGAATGCGTCCTTTCGGCCCGCTTGCCATGGAAACAACAGAAGACCCACAGTGTCGAGCACGTCCTGGGTCAATTTCACGGCCAAAGCGTCGCCTTTCACCACCACGCTCCAGGCGACGCCGGTGTCCGGGTTGACGCCGTCGGCCTCCAGGGCCACAGGTCCACCTTCCAGGGCCGCGTGCAGCTTGGTACCTTCAGCGGTGCGGAAAACCAAGGTTCCGTGATCCACTTTGTAGTTGATCGGGAAGATGTCCGGATGATCCTGCACCCAGACTGCCAGGCGGCCCACAGAGACGCCCCGCAGGAGACTCCAGCACTGCTCGGGAGTGAGGACTTCGATTCCGTCCACCGGTGATGTTTTGCTCGTCATAGGCTGAACGTACGCTCCGGGGCAAAGCTGTAACAGGGCATAAAGGCCTGTGCGGGCAAGGGAATCTGGAATGGGCGATGCCTGCCGGGTAGGCTGGCACCGGTGGGACGAAAGGGGATATTCATATGTCCAGCGTGGAGCCTTCACGTACCGAACACCCACCCGCAGCGGGGATCAGGATTGAGGACCTGCTGACCGAATTCCTGGCCAAAGCCGGTGAGCTCCTTCATGCCCAAGAGCATATGCGCGGCTTGCTGGAAGCAGTTGTGTCGGTCGCCGAAGACCTCAGCCTGGAGGCCGTCCTCGACCGGGTGGTGACTTCTGCATGCCGGCTCTTGAAGGCCCGTTACGGCGCCCTCGGGGTCATTGGCGAGGACAGGGCGCTCAGCCATTTCATCACGGTCGGCATCGATGATGAGCTTGCCCGCAGGATCGGGCCACGGCCCACCGGCCACGGTGTGCTGGGCCTGTTGATCAGCGAACCGGCACCGTTGCGGCTGCACGACTTGCGGGACCATCCGAACTCATACGGCTTTCCGGCAAACCATCCGCCCATGAAAACCTTCCTGGGGGTTCCGATCCGTGTCCGCGATGTTGTGTTCGGCAATCTCTACCTCACCGAAAAGGAAGACGGTGAAGACTTCACCCCGGAGGACGAAGACCTCGCTGTTGCCCTTGCCGCGGCCGCCGGCGTGGCGATCGAAAACGCCCGGCTCTACGAGGACGCGCGACGCCGGGCTTCCTGGTTGGAAGCCTGCATGGATGTGACAGGCAAGATGCTCGGCGGAGACCGCGTCCTGGAGCAGGAATCCCTGGAGGAAAGTAACTGGGGGTTGAACCTGATCGCGGCCCGGGCGCTGCGCGAATCCGGTGCCTATCTGTCGTTGATCCTGATTCCTGCGGAGATCAGCGGGGCATACCGTGTCCTGGGGGCTTCCGGGGAAGCGTCGGGGCATTTCGCCAGCCGGCTGCTGACCCTGGACGCGGAGACCGTCCGGTCCGTCGCTCGCGGCGGACCCCCGGTCCTGATCAACGATGCGGGCCCCATTCTCGGGTCGGCAGACGGAAAGAAGCTCGGGCAACTCCTGGCGATCAACCTCAGTGCGCACGGGGTCCATCATGGTCTTCTGCTACTGGCGAAGGAACCGGGTACAGGCCGCTTCCCGGCTACCGATATCGAGATGGGGGCCGTCTTCGGTTCACATGTCGTGCTGGCCCTGGAGCTCGACCGGGTTCACCGTTTGAGGGAGCAGTTGGTTCTCTTCACGGACCGGGACCGGATTGCCAAGGACCTGCACGACGTGGTCATCCAGCGGTTGTTCGCCGCCGGGCTGAGCATCCAGAGCCTTCGGCGTTTCACCAGCAGCGAGGCGGCTTTGGACAGGATCGATTCCGTGACGGTCGAACTCGACAAGACAATCCGCGATTTGCGCGACACCATCTATTCGCTTCGGGCAGGCGCGGGCGAGCGGGAACTCCTGAGCAGCCGCATCCTGCAGGCCGTCCGCGCTTCGACCCAATCCTTGCCGTTCGCGCCGCACCTTGCGCTGACCGGCGCCGTGGATTCCGTGCTCGACGACGACACTGTCCTGAATCTTCTGGCGGTCACCTCCGAAGCGCTCAGCAACGCCGTCCGGCATTCCGGGGCGGGGTCGATCAGCGTGTCGGTCTCTGCGGATAACGGCTGGCTGAGGCTGGCCGTGGAGGATGACGGTTGCGGCTTCGCCGACCCCGTGCGCGGCAATGGCCTAGCCAACATGGAACGGCGGGCACGTGAACTGAACGGCAGTTTCTCGGTCGATAGCGCACCAGGATCAGGGACCCGCCTTGAGTGGGCCGTTCCTGTCCGCTGACGCGAATCGGAATCAGCGCCGGGGGGTAGAACCGGGTTCCGGCTCATGCGCCATGAACACCGCTGCCTGTGTGCGCCGTTCGAATCCAAGCTTGGCCAGCATTGAAGAAACGTAGTTCTTGACGGTTTTTTCGGCCAGCAGCATTTCTTCGCCGATCTGCCGGTTCGTCAGTCCCTGCCCGACAAGGTCAAGGACCTTCCTTTCCTGTGGCGTCAGGCCAGCCACCCGCGGGTCCACCCGCTCGGGTTCAGTGAGGCCTTGGATAATCCTGGCCTTCAAACCGGCGTCGAACAGCGATTCACCGCGCGCGGCACGGCGGACCGCGCCGAGCAGGTCGGAGCCGCCGATCTCCTTCAGGACATACCCGGCGGCGCCGGCCAGGACAGCGCCGCGGAGTGCCTGTTCGTCGTCGTAGCTGGTCAGGATGAGGCACACCAATGATGGATCCACTGAGTGCACGTCACGGCATACCTCAATGCCCGTGCCGTCCGGCAATCGGGCATCAAGAACGGACACGTCGGGGCGCAGTGCCGGGATTCGGCGGGCTGCTTCCTCGGCGGAGCCGGACATCCCGACGACGATGAACCCTTCGCTTTCGAGGAGTTCCTGGAGGCCCCTGCGGACTAATTCGTGGTCATCGAGAATGAACACGCGGATCGGCGCGCGGGACACAGGTTGTGGCACTGATTGGCGATCCATGGTCCTCCTGTCCCAGCGCAGCGACGCGTAGCTTGGGCCGGCATCCTCCGTCCGGCTTTGCCATTCTTTCCTGCCGGGGCCAGCCGGTACAGGGCCGAAGGACCCGGCGCGCACCTGTGACTTTCGGCCCTGTTCTGGCTGGCTTCTCCTGCCCACGCTGGGAGGAGAAACGAGGAGACCGGGCATGGCCAAACGTTCAATGCAGGAAAAGATCATCGTGGGTGTCGACGGATCGGATGCATCCATCGAAGCAATACGCCAAGGGGTGCGGTTGGCCGCTGCGACGGGACGCGAGGTGGAAGCGTGGACGTGCTGGGAATACCCCGCCGGGCATGAGGCATATGTAGCGATGGGGATCGACGGCTTCGCCCACGAGGCCGCCGCGACGCTGCAGCAGGCCGTGGCAGCCGCCTTCGACGGTGAGCCACCGGCCAATTTCCACACCAGGCTTGTCCACGGCGCCCCGCGCCAGGCACTCATCCAGGCAAGCCGCAAGGCTGCCCTGCTCGTCGTCGGCCGCCGCGGACGCGGCGGTTTCCACGGCCTGGCACTGGGTTCGGTCAGCTCTTCCTGCCTGGCCCATGCCCATTGCCCCGTCCTTGTGGTCCACGGGGAGGACTTGGCAAGGAACACGAATCCCGCCCCCGGGTGGCCAAGGCGGATACCCAACAGAGACACAGAAGGAGTCTGAATCAGATGAAGAAATGGACACGCTGGCAGGACTGGACAGTCGTTGCTGCCGGCGCCTACGCGGCACTGTCCGTGCTGTGGACCACGACGATCAGACCCAGCACCGAAGAATATCGTCACCACCACATGACAACTGCCCACTAGATTGTGCCGGGATGTTCCGTACTTCCGGACACCCCGGCCTTCCACGACCGGGAGGTCAACATGCCCGACAGAAACCACGCCACGTTGCGTTTCCTTGGAGCTACGGACACGGTCACCGGGTCCAGGTACCTTGTGGAATCCGGGGGCCGGCGAATCCTGGTGGACTGCGGTCTGTTCCAGGGTTTCAAGTTCGTCCGCAGCCGAAACCGCGACGGCTTTCCCGTTCCGCCGGCTTCCATTCACGCGGTGCTCCTGACCCACGCACACCTAGATCACACCGGATACGTTCCGGCGTTGGTGCGCGACGGATTCAGCGGTCCTGTTTATGCCGCCCACGGAACCATGGAGCTGTGCGGCCTGCTTCTGCCGGACAGCGGGCACCTGCAGGAAGAAGAAGCCAGATATGCCGAGCAGCGGGGCTCCTCCGTCCATTCGCCGGTGCAGCCTGTGTACACAGCTGCCGACGCCGCGAAGTCCCTCGGCCGTTTCAAGGCCCAGGACTTCGACCGGATACTCGACCTTGGCGGCGGCATCACGGCAACCTTCCTGCCTGCCGGCCACATCCTGGGGGCGGCCCAGATACGCCTCGACGCCGGCGGGCACTCCCTGCATTTCACCGGAGACCTGGGCCGGGACGACGATCCGTTCATGTTCCCTCCCCGAGACCTTGAGGCGACGGATGTCCTGGTAACCGAATCAACGTACGGCAACCGGACCCATCCCGCCGCCGGCTCCCGGCAGGAGCTGGCCGACGTCGTCAACCGCGTGGCCAAGCGCGGGGGAGTGGTGATGATCGCCGCCTTCGCCGTGGGCAGGGCCGAGACGTTGCTGCTTCAGCTCTCCCGGCTCCGCAGGGACGGCCTGATTCCTGACATCCCCATCTACTTGAACAGCCCCATGGCCGTGGATGCTTCCCAGCTCTACAAGCAGCACAGGGAAGAGCACAAGCTCCGGGACGAGGAATTCAAGCAGATGTACGAAGTGGCGCGGATGGCCAGGAGTGTTGACGACTCCAAACTGCTCAACCTCAGGGGAGGGCCGATGATCATCATTTCCGCCAGTGGCATGATCACAGGCGGCCGGATCCTGCACCACATCGAAGCCTACGGGCCCGACCCCCGGAACGCCTTGGTCCTCAGCGGATACCAGGCGGGAGGAACCCGCGGAGCCACACTCGCCGCCGGCGGCCGTGAACTGCGGATCTACGGACAGGATGTCAAGGTCAGGGCCGAAGTGGTCCAGCTGGAGGGTTTCTCGGCCCACGCCGACGCCGACGGCATCATCAGGTGGATGCACAACGCTCCGCAGGCACCCCGGATGACCTACGTCACCCACGGTGAACCCGAGGCATCGGATGCCCTGCGCCTGCGCATCAAGCGCGAACTCGGTTGGAATGTCCGCGTGCCGGAATACCTGGAGACCGTGTCGCTGGACCGGCCCCGCTAAGGGAACCGGTAGGACTTCCGGCCCTAGCCCCCGCCCTGGCGGCGAGGGGAAAACCGGGCTTGCGTGCCCCGTGCGGGCCACACCACCATCCTTGAGGAGGAACGGGAAACATCATGAAGAATCCAATCGTCGTCGGCGTCAACGACACCGAGGCCAGCCAGGCGGCCGTTGCCTGGGCGATGCACAGGGCGGCGGCATTGAAGCTGCCGGTGGTGCTGGTCCATGCGCTGGATGACCGCTGGTCCTACGAGAACTATTCGTTCGTCGACGTGATCAAGAAGGCCGGGATCGAGCTTCTGGAGAAGGCGAAGGCCAGGGCGATTGAGGCTGAGCCGTCCGTGGAGCTCAGCATCAAACAAATCCCTGGAAGCACTGGCTATGTCCTGCGGAAGCAGTCCCGGAAGGCCTCGATGGTGGTTGTCGGTTCCGGGGAAGGGTGGTTCGGCGGAGCGGTCACGGACCGCGCCCTGCAGATTGCCGGCGTCGCGCTCTGTCCGGTGGCGGTTATCGGAGCGACTGCCGGCGACGGCGGGCGGCAGGGCATCCTGGTCGGCGCGGACGGTTCCGAGGAAGCGACCCAGGCCGTCGCGTTCGCCGCAGCGGAAGCGGACCGCGAAGGACAGGACCTGACCATCCTGCACGCCTTTGGAAGCCCGATGTTCCGCGTGCCCAAGGGGATGCCAGGAAGCGACCTTGCCGAAAGCGCCGCAGAAGAGGAACGTGTCATCTTGTCCGAAACCGCAGCCGGGCTTGCGGAAAACTACCCCGACCTCACCGTGCACCAGGTTCTCGTGGTCGATACCGCTCCCGCAAAAGCCCTCGTCGACGCCGCCCGAAACGCAGGCCTGCTGGTCCTGGGAAGCCGGGGCAGGGGCGCGTTCAAGCGGTTGCTGATGGGGTCCACAGCTCACGCAGTGGTTTCCCAGCTTCCGTGCCCCACCATCATTACGAGGGTCAGTCCCGTTAAGCACAGCCAGTGACAGGCCACACAGCACCCTTGAACCATGAACAGGGGAACCATGAACAGGGGATCCATGAACACCCAAGGAAGATCGCCCAGGATCATCGCGGGCATCGACGGCTCTGAATACTCATCCAACGCCCTGAGGCTGGCGCGGCACATCGCGGACAGCTTCGACGCGCCCCTTGAAGTCATAACCTGCATCGGGACGCCCGACTTCTACATGGCCTCGCATCTTGACCCCGGCAACACGGGGCAGTGCGAGTGGGCCGCGCACGCGCTGCTGGTTGGGCAGGCCGACGCTGGAGTGCTTCTCCCGTCAGACGGGGGAGATCCGGAAGCATGAACGGGATCAATGTGCTCTGGTTCGACGAAATCGGCGGCGCGGATGTCCCGCAGGTCGGCGGGAAGAACGCCTCGCTCGGAGAACTCACCCGGGCCCTGACCAGTCAGGGCGTGCGGGTTCCCGGGGGATTTGCGACGACGGCGGAGTCCTTCCGGCGGTTCGTGGCGGAGAACGGCCTCGGCGGGCAGCTTGAAGAAGCACTGGCGGATTATCACGGCGGGCGGACCAGTCTCCGCGAAGCCGGAGCAGCCATGCGATCCGCGGTCCTGGCCGCACGGCTGCCGGACGACCTCGCGCTGGACATCGTTTCCGCGTACCGGGAGCTGGCCGTCCGGACGAATCAAGCAGATCCATCGGTTGCCGTCCGCAGCAGCGCCCTGTTGCAGCCCGTGTCAGAAACCCAAGAACCATGATTCCGCCCTGGGATGTGGGCGGATACCACCGAGAATGGAAGGCCCATGAATGAGATGCAGAGGTGGTCACCATTTGACCGCCGCAGCCCCTTTGATCTGATGGAACCGTTCCGTCGGCTTTTCGAAGGCGACACAGAACGTTCCATGATCCGGGTGGAAGAAGAAATCAAGGACAACGTCCTGACCGTACGCGCGGAACTGCCAGGAGTGGACCCGGACAATGACATCGAAATCGCCGTTTCGGAGGGTCACTTGCAGATCCGTGCCGAACGCAAGGAATCGAGCGAACAGAAAGACGGCGGAAGCTACCGGTCGGAATTCCGTTATGGCTCGATGTTCCGCAGTATCCCGCTGCCGAAGGACGTCAAGGAAGAAGATGTCAGTTCCAGTTACAAGGATGGCGTTCTCGAGTAAGAGTGCCCGTACAGGAAAGCAGCGGCGAAACCACAAAGCAGAAGATCCAGATCTCCAGGGAGTAGGACGCAACGACGGAACTGCCCATGACGGATCCCGAAGAAGCGGGGCATAGAGACCCCGCGCACAACGAAGCTGGCGGTGCCGGAAACGGCACGCCACCTTCCAATTCGGCACGTGCACAATCCGGCATTTCACGGCCCGGCCTCCGGGATGGTGGAGGCATGGCATACGGACGGACACCAGGATTGTCAGGCGAGCAGGTGCGGGAGCGCGCGGACGCCGGCCTCCGCAATGCCGTCCCGAATGGTTCCAGCCGCAGCCTGTGGAACATCCTCCGCGCCAACGTTTTCACATTGTTCAACGCGATCGTCGGAAGCAGCTTCCTCCTCCTGCTGGCTCTGGGCCAATGGCGTGACGCCCTCTTCGGATTTGCGGCACTCGGCAACGCTGCGATCGGAATGGTCCAGGAGTACCGGGCGAAACGGACCCTGGACAGGCTGGCAGTGCTGCAGTTGCCCGGCTGCCGGGTGCTCGGGGCCGGCGACGTCCTGGAGATCGCCGTCGACGACGTCGTCCAGGATGACATCCTGGTTCTTCGCGCGGGCGACCAGCTCGTGGTGGATGCCCTCCTGCTTGAAGGACAAGGCCTGGAACTTGATGAATCGCTGCTCAGCGGCGAATCCGTCCCGGTCGCCAAATCTCCCGGCATGGAATTGCTTTCAGGCTCGATCGTCGTCGCTGGGCAGGGCGCTGCGCGGGCGGTCCGGGTCGGAGCCGGATCGTACGCGAACAAGCTGGTGGCCGAAGCCAGGCGGTTCTCGCTGCTTGCCTCGGAAATCCGACGAGGTATTGACAGGGTGCTGAAATGGGTCGCCTGGGCCCTTCTTCCCGTTTCCGTGCTTTTGGTCAACGCGCAGATGCAGGCCCAAGGTGGCTGGGAGCACGCTTGGTCGAGCGGCTCCTGGAAGCACGCCGCCACAGGCTCGGTCGCCGGGATCATCGCCATGATTCCCCTTGGCCTGGTGCTTCTCACAAGTGTTGCCTTTGCGGTCGGGGCCCTCAGGCTTTCCCGTGACCGTGTCCTCGTCCAGGAACTCGCCGCGGTGGAGGGCCTGGCGCGCGTGGACGTGCTGTGCATCGACAAGACCGGTACGTTGACCCAAGGCCGGATCGCCTTTGACGCGGTCCATGACGTCGATGGGGCGGGCCATCCGGGGTGGCAGCAGGTCCTCGGATGGTTCGGTGCCGATGCGGATGCCAACGCCACGGCCCGCTGCCTCGCAGGGATGTTCACCGCCGACGGACTGCCCGAGGCCGGGCAGCAAGTACCGTTCTCCTCGACCACCAAGTGGAGCGCCGTCGCCTTCACGCGCGGCACGGAAGCCTCCGGCAGTTGGGTGCTCGGCGCACCCGATGTGCTGTTGCCGGCAGCAAACCCGACGGCGGCGCGAGCTTCCGCGCTCGCTGCCGAAGGCCTGCGGACCCTGGCATTGGCCCACGCCCCAGGGCGCCTCAGCGCCGCCCACGGCGCTCCCCGGGAACTTCCGCACGGCCTCGAACCGGTGGTGCTCCTGACATTCCGCGAGGAAATTCGGCCGGATGCGGCACAGACGCTGGAGTTCTTCGCGCAGGAGGGAGTGTCGGTGAGGGTCATTTCGGGGGACGACCCCCGCACTGTCGGCCGCGTCGCGCAGCGGGTCGGCCTTGGTACAGGCGAAGGCAGCGATGCCCGTCTCCTGCCCGAAGATCCCCGCCTGCTGGAAGAAGCGATGGAAAAGACCGTTGTCTTTGGACGCGTCAACCCCTCGCAAAAGAAGGCCATGGTTCAGACGCTGCAAAGGCTGGGGCATACGGTGGCCATGATCGGTGACGGGGTGAACGATGCGTTGGCACTGAAGGAAGCGGATCTCGGTATCGCAATGGATTCGGCGGCGCCGGCCACCAAGGCCGTGGCACGCGTGGTGCTCCTTGACGGGCGCTTTGACCGGCTTCCGTCGGTCCTTGCAGAAGGCCGGAGGGTTATTGCGAACATCGAACGGGTTTCGGTCCTCTTCCTGAGCAAGACTGATTATGCACTGACGCTGTCCGTGGCTGTAGGGGTCCTGCTGCTGGATTTTCCGTTCCTTCCCCGGCAGCTTTCGGTGACGGACGGCCTCACCATTGGAATCCCTGCTTTCTTCCTTGCCCTGATGCCCAACCTGCGCCGTTACCAACCAGGGTTCCTCAAGCGTTCGCTGCGGCTGGCAGTTCCGGCGGGAATCATCATCGCCGGCGCGCTCCTGGCTATCACAGGGTTCGGCTCGGCGGCTGCCGGGGACACGACGGGGGCGGTAAGGACGGCAGCCGTCGTGGCATTGTCGTTGTTGGGCCTTTGCCTGCTCACGGTTGTTTCCGGCCCTGTGAAAGCGTGGAGCACGGCGATTGTTGCCGCGATGTCCGCGGTGCTGGTGTTTGTATTGTCCGTGCCGGTCTTCCAGGATTTCCTCGACCTCGAGCAGCTGTCTCCGGAGTTGCTTACCATCACCGCCGTCGTAACTGTCCTCGCTGCGGCGTGCATCTTCGCACTTGGCCGGGACGGCCGGCTCAAGCGTGTCGCGCCCCGGAAGGGGCGGGTATCGTGAAATGGGTGGTCACGCCGTGCCGACCTCGCGGCGACGCACGGCCGCCAGTGCGAGCAGTGCCAGGATTGCGGAAATGCCGAGCATCCAGAAGCCGCCGCTCCAGTCCGTCCCGGTATTGGTGGTGATCGGGGAGTGCGTGAAGGGCGAGAGGTCCCGGATCCCTTGGTCGAAGCCGAGCATCCCGCCGTAGATCCCGAGGACGACACCCAGACCGAGCAGCGACCAGCCTGCGGGGATGGTGGCCCGGGGCCAGATGACGAATACGGTGGCGGGAAGGGCGAGATAGATGAGGGCAGCGGGGAGCTGGTTGACCGCGGTCTGCCATACGTCGCCGACGGCACTCGACGTATCGCCGGAAGCGACGAGGGACAGCCAAGCCCCCAGAGCGGTGAAGGCCATGACCAGAACGACCGAGAACGTGCCGAGCCCAAGGAAGCTCCCGAGCCAGCGTATGCGTCCCACGGAACGGGACAGGACATGCTCCGCCGTGCCGGCCGCTTCTTCCTGGCGTAACCTCAGCACCGCTTGGAGCCCGCAGGCGGCGGCCAGGACGCCTGCCACTTCGAACAAAGCCGCGACGAGGAGCTGGGTCATCGACGTCCCCTGTGCCTCGACCATAGAGCGGAGGGCCGCCGTGACCTGCGGATTGCTCGTGATCGAGGACTGGATTGCCGAACCCAGCGAACCGGTCAAGACACCGGTTGCAAAGCCGCCGATGCACCATCCGATGATTGCCCCCTGTTGGAGTCGCAGCGCAAGGGAGAAGGATCCGCGGAGAGTGGGCCGTGCGTCGGTCCGTCCGGCTCGTCCCATGAGGATGCTCGCCCCGACGTCCCGCCGTGCCATCACCGCGACCACGGCGGCGACACACGTGAATCCGAGCGCGAGCGGCAGGAGCAAGGGCCACAGCCGGTTGCCCGTGTAAGCGAAGGTCTGCTGACCCCAGCCGATGGGGGAGAGCCAGCTCGGCCAGGCAGCGGTAATGGTCATTCCGTCTGGACCGACCTGTCCCGTGGCATCGCCGAAACCGCGCAGCAGGTAGGCGGCCATGGCGAGTGCCGAGGATATGCCGTTGGCGCCGCGGGACGTACTGAAGAACTCCGCCGTGAGCAGCCCCACGCCAAGGAACGCGAACCCGACCGCACCCGTGGCCAGTCCGGCGACAAGCGAACCGGCCGGATCGAGTCCGCCTCCCATGAACCCGACGGCAGTGGCGAATGCGACGAGCACGTCGGCGGCGAGGCCGTGGAGTACTGTTGCCGCGAGCGGAGCCCAACGGCCGGCCGCCGTCGCGAAGACCAGCTCAGCGCGGCCGCTTTCCTCTTCGGCGCGCGTGTGGCGCACCGCCATGAAGGTGTTCATGAAAGCGGCCAGCAGGGCAAGGAACGCGAAAATCTCAAAGAAAGTGAAGGACGCGAGTTCCGGCCCGCGGGCGAGGCCGCGAAGGAGGAGGATCGCTGGGGTTGCGGTCGCGAGGCGGAGGATTTCGGCGCGCGCAGCCTCATCGCCGAAGGTCTTCGCGATGGCGGTGACGGCGAAGAGCGCGAGGACTCCGATCGAGAGGACCCAACTGATCAGCTGCCATCGGTCGCGGCGCAGCCGCTGCCGGTACAGGATCCAAAGCGTTTCCACCTTAGGCTCCCGCCCCCGCAGCTGCGCGGTGCCCGCGATGGCGACGGGCGCCGTCGTGCGTTTCCTGTTCCGCCGGGGTGACCTGGTCGCCGTAATGGCGCAGGAACAGTTCCTCCAGCGACGGCGGTGCCACGAGGAGGCCTTTGACCCCCAGCGTGCCGAGCAGGGGGAGCACTTCGTGGACGCTGTCGGAATCGACCCCGAACTTGACGCGGCCTTCGGTGACGACCAGATCGTGCACCTGGGCCAGGGCCGCCAGTGCACGGGTGTCGACGCTGTCTGCCGAGAAGGAGACCTCAGTCCGTGTGAGGTGGCGCAGGGCATCGAGGGTGCCGCCGTCGACGATCCTCCCGGAGCGGATGATGCTCACGCGGTCCGCAAGGTGCTCCACCTCGGACAGGATGTGGCTGGAGAGCAGCACCGTTGCACCGTTCTGGTGCACCAGCCGCCGGACCTCCTGCATGAAGACGGCTTCCATGAGGGGGTCGAGTCCGCTGGTTGGTTCGTCGAGCAGGTAGAGCTCGGCGTCTGTTGCCAAGGCGGCGATGAGGGCGACCTTTTGCCGGTTGCCCTTGGAATAGGCCCGGCCCTTCTTGCCCGGATCGAAATCGAAGATGTTGCACAGGCGTTCCTTGCTCCGCCGGTAGTCCGCGTGGTCGGTTGCCCTTCCGCTGAGCCGTGAAAGGAGGTCGATCGCCTCTCCTCCCGACAGGTTGGGCCAGATGCTGACGTCGCCGGGCACATTTGCTACGCGCCGGTGAAGTGCGACGGCGTCCGTCCAGGGATGCAGGCCGAGCACCGTTGCAGTGCCGGAGGACGCGCGGGCGAGGCCGAGCAGGATGCGCAAGGTGGTGGTCTTCCCGGCGCCGTTGGGGCCGAGGAAGCCGTGGATCTCGCCTGCGCGGACTTCGAGGTCAAGGCCGTCCAGTGCCTTGACGTGACCGAAGTTCTTGCGGAGGTCGACAGTCTGGATGACGGTATCCATGGTTTGAGCGTACGAAGGTTCCGCCGCCTTGTGAATGTCCCAAAGGCCCTTGCGCGCAAAGAAATTCTGTAGCCAACAACCAGGTGCGGCGACGCATGCCCGCGCAGTGCCTTGAGGTCGGCCGGCACGTTCACGACGTCCCGGTAAAGAACGGCGTCCGGGGCCAAGCCGCCTTCTTCCATGAGCTGCATCGGCCAGACGTGCAGGTGGAACGGACGAGCCATGGAACCGGCATTGAGCAGGGTCCACTCCTCGACGCTGCCGGCCTTGAAAACGTGGGCGTGATGCTGCTTCGCTGGACCACAGGGCGCGGCCTGGAACCGATTGATTGCGCTCATCAAGCACCGGTGAGATCCACCACGGGAGCAGAATGGGAATTGTTCTTCACTGCTTCAAGGTTTTCAAGGGCTTCATCCTTGCTGAAGTAAGCCTCGCTCGTGACAACAACTTCGTCGTTTCCACCCTTGATCCTGAACCTGATGAACCCCGAGTTGTCCGTGTAGACCTCAATCGTGCCTTTCATTTCCGGTGTCCTTTGCCGCTCCATTTTGATGGTTGTTTGTTTCGCCGTTTCGGATGCACACAGGATCCGGCGGATCTGCCTGGTCTTGCCAGTGCCGAAAGTCACCGAATCGGGGAATGCCCGAGTCCGCTGCATAAGGGAGGACTTTTGACCCTGCTTCCGCGCACCGTTTTCGGCAAGAATCTGAGTGTGGATTGTTAGTGCGATCCACTGGATCTCCTCGGACAATTACCGGAGTTCGCAATTGTCTGGGGTAGGCAGGAGGAAAGTATGCGCGGATTCCAAGTGTTTGCAGATGCAGATCCGGTACCGGGGATTTTCGTCGGGTGGGGGGATTTTCTGATCCAGTTGGGCAACGCGGTAGTCATTGTGGTGATGATTGCCTTGTTCGTCCTGGCCCTGCTTCTGCCGTTTCCACACGGGAAGCGGCAGCCATGAGCGCCGGGGCGGGTCCCACAGGGCAGACGCAGCGATTCTCTACCTGGACAGGCAGGACGCGTGGCTGGTTGTTGCACCGACTGCCCCCGGACAAACTGCTGCCTGAAGACCAGCCAAGTTACGTTTCATCGTGGATCTACGTATTCGGCATGGGCGCCATCGCATCCCTGGCCTACGTCATCATCTCCGGCTTGGTCCTGGCTTTGAACGGGCCCACCTGGTACCACGTCTCGGATCTAGGCCGCTTCATTAACAGCACCCATTTGTGGAGCGTCGAACTCTTCTTCATGTTCATGGTTATCCATCTATGGGGCAAGTTCTGGATGGCTGCCTGGCGTGGCGGGCGTGCGTTGACATGGATTACCGGAATGCTCGCGTTTGTCGTGTCAATCGTGACGGCCTTCACCGGTTACCTTGTCCAGACAAACTTTGATTCGCAATGGATAGCCTTCCAAGCTAAAGATGCGCTCAACGCCGTGGGGGTCGGCGCCTGGTTCAACGTAGCCGACGTAGGCCAGATCCTGATGTGGCACATCACCCTCCTGCCGCTGGTCGTCGGAATTGTAGTGGCCCTGCACGTGGTGTTGGTGCGAATGCATGGTGTCGTACCACCATTGGACGCCGCCTCGGGAGACGCCCAGCTCACGGACGCCCATGCCCGGGAGGTCCTGCCAGAGCCACCCGTCAACGACGGAGATGTGACGCAGCCATGAATGGCAAGAGCCAACAAGGATCCCGGCGCCGGCGTGAATCCCTGGCTCGAGCACCGTGGCAGGGCAGTGTCCGGAAGTACGACTTGTTCAAGGAGCTCTCCATCGGGATGGTGGTCGTCGGGCTACTCGTCGTCGGGCTTTCGGCCGTCGTGGGCTCCCCGGACGAACCGAGCGTAACCCTCAAATCGTGGGCGACGGCAGCGCCGTCGGACTTCATCGCCACAACGGCCGCCGAACTGTCGGGTGACAGCGAGACTGCAGGCTACGGGCCGCCATATAATACGACCCCTGACGCCACACAAAAACTTGGTCCCATCGACCTTCAGAGTCTTTCCGGTGCGCGCATCCCGATCGACACCGCCAATGACTTCGTCATTGATCCGCTGCGAACCTTGCCGACGCCGCCCGCAGCAGTCGCGGACTGGACAGGGGCCACGGACGTCCAGCGCAGCGAGTGGGCCACCGCCTACGCGGACGCCCTGGAGAATGCACCGGATCATGACCCTGCCAAAATTGGCGCAGGCGACTACGGTCCCGTGCCCGCATTGGCGAGCGCCCTGCTGGCAATGGCCCAGCAAGGTGCCTTGGACCCGGTACTGACAAGCAAAGGTTCCTACTACAACACGAACTACACCGCCAGCATCCTCTTCCTCGGGGACGGGACATATTTTCCGGGGCTCGCCGATGAACAGCATCTAACCGGCGATCAATGGGGAATGATGAACGAGACAGGCAACTATCCTGGCCAGTCTTGGCTTTGGTTGTTCTCTTTCCTGTACCAAGTGGAGCCATTTAAGTCTTCGCCGGATGCGGACGTCCTTGCCGTCTTCACCATGGCCATCCTGACCCTTCTGCTCACGCTTCTCCCGTTTATCCCGGGCCTCAGGTCGCTGCCCCGGTGGATACCGGTGCAGCGGCTGATCTGGAAGGACTACTACAAGCGGCGCTAAACCGTGGATAGTCAGGGTCCTCGGGGGCCTTTGCGGGGTCAGCGCGGCGGAGTCAGGAGCGGGGAGGCGTCCAGACCCAGTCCCTGATGTCCGGGAGGTCCTCGAAGTGCTCGCGGATATACCGTGCGTGTGCCACCAGCTGCCTGCGGCAGAAGCCGATGAGTTCCTCCGCGCCCGGGACCTGCCGGTGGACGCGGCGCAGGGCCTCCAGGACTAAGTGGTAGCGGCTCATCTTGTTCAACACAACCATGTCAAAGGGTGTGGTTGTAGTCCCTTGTTCGTTGTAGCCGCGGACATGGAAACGTTCCGGTCGGGGCCTGCCGTGCAGGAGTTGGTGGAAGGCGCGTGCGTAGCCGTGCCAGGCCATGATCACTTCCCCGTCAGCGGTGAACAGTTCCTCGAACTTTTCATCGGACAAGCCATGGGGATGCGCGTCCCGCGGCGGGAGGACCAGCGCGTCCATGACGTTGACCACCCGGACGGTTAGCCCTGGCAAATGCCTTTGCAGCAGCCAGGCTGCCGCAAGAGTCTCCTGGGTGGGAATGTCACCGGCGCATGCCATGACGACGTCGGGCGCAGCAGTGGGCGTGTCCTCGTTACCGGCCCAAGCCCAGACGGAAGCACCCGCCGCGGCATGATCTCTGGCCTCCTCGAGTGTGAGGTATTGCAGGTGCGGTTGCTTGTCCACGACGATCAGGTTCACGTAGTCCATGGTGCGCAAGATGTGCTCAGCGGTGGCCAGTAGCGTGTTTGCGTCTGGTGGCAGGTAGACCCGCGTGACCGTGCCTGACAGGGAGAGGACCGTGTCGATCAGGCCAGGTCCTTGGTGGCTGAAGCCGTTGTGATCGTTGCGCCAGCAGGTGGAGGTCAGGAGGATATTCAGGCTTGGCACTGGAGCGCGCCACTCAAGCTCCCGCGCATGCTGGAGCCATTTGGCGTGTTGGATGGTCATCGAGGCACTGACCATTGCGAAAGCTTCGTAGCTGGCGAACAGTCCGTACCGGCCCGTGAGGAGGTAGCCTTCCAGCCATCCTTGGCACAGATGTTCGGAGAGGACTTCCATGACCCGCCCGTCCGGGGAGACATGGTCTTCAGCCAATACATGTTCACCGTTGCGCGGAGGTTCCAAGAGGCACCGGTCGGTGGCTTCGAAGACGGCGCCGAGCCTGTTGCTATTGGTTTCGTCCGGGCAGAAGAGCCGGAACCGGGGATCCGATGCCGTGGCGGCATAGATGTCCCGGAGCATTTCCCCCAGCGGCCGGGTGGTCTCGTGGACGACGGATCCACGGGGCGCCGGGTCCACCGAGTACTTTTCCGGGTCGGGGATCTCAAGGGCAGCCGCAGTCGCGCCTCGGCTGGCAACGGCCGCCCCCATCCGAAGCTTGCCCGCCGGGGCAAGTGCGGCCAATTCCGGGACGAGGCGGCCCGCCTTGTCGAAGAGCACTTCGGGCCGATAGGAGCGCAACCAGGCCTCCAGCTGGGTCAGGTGTTCGGGGTTCTCGCGAACACCTGACAAGGGCACCTGGTGGGAACGGAAGGTTCCCTCCACTGGGTGACCGTCGACGGTGACCGGTCCGGTCCAGCCTTTAGGCGTACGGAGGATGATGGCAGGCCATCGTGCAGGACCGTGTACACCGTCGGTTCGCGCATGTGACTGTATTTCCCGGATGCTCGCGTATGAGGCGTCCATCGCGGCTGAGAGGGCCTGGTGGACCCGGCGGGGATCGTCGCCCGCGACGGTCGTCGGTTTCCAGCCGTGGGCCCGGAGGAGCGCTTCGATGTCATCGTCGGATCGTCGTCCGAGGACGGTCGGGCCGGAGATCTTGTGGCCGTTCAGATGCAGAATGGGCAGTACGGCGCCGTCCCGGGCCGGGTTGAGGAAGGATGGCGCCTTCCAGGAGGCTTCCAGCGGGCCGGTCTCGGCTTCGCCGTCGCCGACGACGCAGGCGACAATCAGCCCTGGGTTGTCCATCGCTGCGCCCGTTGCGTGCATCAGTGAGTAGCCCAGTTCGCCGCCTTCGTGGATGGACCCCGGGGTAGCCGGGCCGACATGGCTCGTGATGCCGCCTGGTGTGGAGAACTGCCGGACAAGACGGCGTAGGCCTGGAAGGTCCATGCCGACTGCCGGGTACACCTCGGAGTACGTGCCCTCGAGGTAGAGGTTAGCGACGACGGCCGGGCCACCGTGGCCCGGGCCGGCGACGAAAAGAACTTCCGCCGAAGTCCGCTTGATCAGCCGGTTGAGGTGCGCATAGACCAGCGACAATCCGGGGCTTGTTCCCCAATGTCCCAGCAGTCGCGGCTTGATGTGGCTAGGCAGCAACGGTTCCCGCAGCAGCGGGTTTTCCTGGAGGTAGATCTGCGCGACGGTGAGGTAGTTTGCGGCGCACCAGTACCGGTCCAGGAGAGAAAGGTCCTCGACGTCGATGTCCTCGTCTTTGGCTTCCGGGATTGCGGACGTTGTTTCCATGGCTTTGCCTCTTCCGGGGTGGTCGGGGCGCCGGGAGCGCTCGACCGGCGCGTGGGCTGTCTGGACTTCACGGTGCCAGAGCACGGCGCGCCGGCGTAGGGCCATTGGGCCCTAGGCCATGGTGGTGAGTCGCCGGAGAATGGCCGGGGACGGGGTTACTTGCCCTGCCTGTGTCCGTGCTCGGGCGCCGGCCGGGCGGGAAGGAACGCTAGTGCAGTCGCTTCGCACATCACAGCCGGCGGCCGTTGCGCACATGACGATCGCCGAAGCTGCCGCGCTGACCGGCGGAGAAGTGCTCGCGCATCTGGGGTCCGCGCCGGTGGGGCTGACGGCGGCGGAGGCCCACCGCCGTCGGGCCCTCACCGGCCCCAATGCGATCCGCAGCCACCGCGCCAGCCCGTGGCTGGTCCTGGCCCGGCAGTTCCGAAGCGCCATCCTCATCCTGCTCATCATCGCCGCCGGGCTGTCAGTGTTTCTCGGTGATGCCGCCAACGCGATGGTCATCGGCGCGATACTGCTTCTGAGCATTCTTCTGGGGTTCAGCAGCGAATTCCGCGCCGAACGTGCCGCTGAGGCGCTGCATTCACGGGTCACCCACAGCGTCGTCGCCTTGAGGGACGGCGCACGGCAGATGACTCCTGTTGTCGATCTGGTTCCAGGCGACGTTGTCCTCCTGGCGCTGGGCGCCGTGGTGCCGGCTGACATCAGGCTCTTGAGCGGCGACGACCTGCAATGCGATGAGAGCATTCTGACGGGCGAATCGCTTCCGGTCGCCAAAGATGCCGCCGCCGTTTCAGGCCGGGGAGAGCTCGACGGCGGTCCGGGCTGCGTCCTTATGGGCACCGTGGTCTCCGGCGGAAGCTGCAGCGGAGTCGTCGTGGCTACCGGTCCCCGCGCCGAATTCGGGCGGATAGCCGCAGGCTTGGGAACGCGGCAGCCCCAAACGGAGTTTCAAAAAGGCCTGGGCCGCTTCTCGTTCTTGCTGATGCAGGTCGCCTTTGTATTGACCGCCCTCATTTTCGTGGCGAACGTGATGCTGGCACGGCCATTGATCGAGGCACTGCTGTTCTCTCTGGCCATAGCCGTAGGGATAACGCCCCAGCTCCTGCCGGCGGTGGTAAGCACCTGCCTCGCTGCAGGTACCAGGGAACTCGCCCGCCACCGCGTCCTGGTCAAGCGATTGGTGTGCATCGAGGATCTGGGGGATATGGATGTGCTGGTGACTGACAAAACCGGAACCCTGACGGAAGGGCAAATCACTTTCCAGGGTGCGATTCCTGTGACCGAGGGCAATAGCGAAGAATCGATCGCCGTTCTGGGCTTGTTGGCAACGGAAGGCTTTGGCGGGCATGGAACAGCCCAGGTGGGCCAGAACCCCTTGGATGCCGCCCTCTGGCGGTCGACCCCCGGACAGGCGTTTAACCCCACTCCGTATGAGCGCCTGGACACTATCCCATTTGATCACCACCGCAGGATGGTCAGTGTATTGGTGCGGGAGGGATCCGCGCCTGCGCGGCTGATTGCCAAGGGCGCGCCCGAGGATGTCCTGCGGCATTGCACGAACACGACCCAGGATGCCTTGGCCTTGCTGCAGGAGCAATTCGAGAACGGTGCACGGGTCATTGCGGTCGCCGCCCGGCCCGCTCCTGACCGGACCAGCCTGGCAGAAGGTGACGAGCAGGGCCTGGCCCTGGCTGGCTTCCTGGTCTTCCGGGATCGCACCAAAGGAACAGCCAAAGCATCCTTGGCGCAGTTGGCTGACCTTGGAATTTCCGTCAAGATCGCCACCGGGGATAACGCCAGCGTGACTGAAAAGACCTGCACCGACCTCGGATTGGTTTCCGGCGGGACACTGACCGGAGAGCAGATCGAATCATTGTCGGATTCGGAGTTGAGGAAAGCCGCAACGCAGTGCAGTATCTTCGCGAGAGTCTCACCCGAACAGAAGGCCCGGCTTGTCCGTTTGCTGCGCTCCGACGGCAGGGCGGTGGGATTTCTCGGCGATGGCGTCAACGACGCGCTGGCCCTGCATCAAGCCGATGTCGGGATCTCTGTGGAGTCCGCGACTGACGTCGCCAAAGATGCCGCTGACATAGTGCTGCTCGACAAAGACCTGGGAGTCCTTGCAGAGGGCGTCACAGAGGGACGGAGGATCTTCGCGAACACCATCAAGTACGTTCTCATGGGAACCTCCAGCAACTTCGGCAATATGTTCAGTGCCGCCGCCGCATCCGCTGTCCTGCCGTTTCTGCCCATGCTCCCGGGACAAATCCTGCTGAACAACCTGCTCTATGACAGCGGTCAGCTGGCTATTCCTGGCGACCGCGTGGACGCTGAACAACTGCATGCCCCGGCGCATTGGAACATAGGATTCATCCGGCGGTTCATGGTGGTCTTCGGGTCGATCAGTTCCCTCTTCGACTTCGCCACCTTTGCGCTGATGCTTGTAATTTTCCACGCAGCGCCAGGGGAATTCCGTGCAGGATGGTTCATGGAGTCGATCGCGACACAGACCTTGATCATTTTCGTCATCCGTACGCGAAGGATCCCGTTCTTCCGCAGCAAGCCCTCGCCGGGACTTGCGGCCGCCGCGGGCGCCGTTGTCGCGGCCGGCGTTATTCTGCCGTTGTCGCCGGTGGCCGCGGCCTTGGGATTCGATCTGTTGCCGGCACCGTTCTTTCTGGCGCTTGTCTTGATGCTCGGCGGCTACCTGCTCCTTGTCGAGTTTGCGAAGAAGTCCTTCTTTGGACGGGTGGCTCCAACTGTCCGGGTGCCCCTTGGCCGCGCCGCAGGCCACCACATTCATCGTCGGGCGGCCAGATTCAGTACCCCCAACCGGAAACGGGCCCTTCGCCGCCCAGCCCGGCGTCGTTAGTCGTTCAGGCTCCCGCCCGTCTTGTTACCTGGCGCCAGAAATGCAGCTGTTGCTTCCGCGATGGCCCGTTCCTCATCACAAGGGACCACGAGGAGGGGGAACGCGGATTGCGTAGCGCTGATCGTGCGGATCGTGCCGTCGTCGATCCCGTTCTTCCTGTGGTCGAGCGAAAGGCCGAGAGGCCCGAGGAGCGACACCACCCGGGAACGGAAGGACGCGGAATGTTCACCGACGCCGCCGGTGAAAACGAGGGCAGATGCGCCCCCAACTGCCATGTTGTAGGCGGCGATGTACTTGGCCAGCCGGTACGCGGCCATGTCGGCGGCGAGAACGGCCTGCGCTTCCCCCCGTTGCGCGGCCTCCAGGACGTCGCGCATGTCGGCCGATCCGGTAAGGCCCTGCAATCCCGATCCGCGGTTGAGGAGCTCGTCGACCTCGTCACGGCCAAGGCCCCGGCGCTGCAGGAAGGTGATGACGGAAGGGTCGACGTCGCCGGAACGGGTCCCCATGACCAGTCCCGCCAACGGAGTCATGCCCATGGAAGTGTCGACGCTGCGGCCCATCTTGATTGCGGTGACCGAGGCGCCGCTGCCCAAATGCGCCACCACAATGTTCAGGGACGGCACCGGGATTCCAAGGAACGCGGCGGTGTTGCGGCACGCCATTTCGACCGAGATGCCATGGAAGCCGTAACGCAGGATTCCGTACTTCACGGAAAGGTTCTCCGGAACGGCATAGTGTGAAGCGAAATCGGGCATGGTGCGGTGGAACGCCGTGTCGAACACCGCCACTTGCGGTGTGTCAGGCCATCTGGCGTGCGCCGCCCGCATGTATCCCGCACTCGCCGCGTTATGGAGCGGCGCGAGCTCGTCGAGGTCTTCGATGGCCTGTATCACGTCGCGGGTTACTCGGACCGGGGCCCGGTAAAGTTGCCCGCCGTGAACCACCCGGTGGCCGATGCCATCCAAGCGTGTCCCGCTGGCAAAGCTCCCGGTGACGGCTTCGACGCCATCGAAGAGGCCATCGAGGCTCACTGGATCCAGTCCGCCCCCATGAGGGGTGCTTGCAACATGGCTGTGCAGGATCCGTGGCTTGGTGCCGGATTCCCCCATATGCCGCACCTGGTATTTCACGGAGGAAGAACCCGGGTTCAATACGAGGATCAGCATGCGGCGTCCTTATGGGGGCGTCGTGTCAGGCGTCGTCGCCGCGCAGGGACGGCGTATCCGGTGCGACCGGGGGCCACCATTGCACCGGGTCGCTGATGACGAAGCGTCGTCCGCTGAGCTCGGTCGGGACAATCCGGATCAGATTGTCCTTGGGTCCCGCCTCCCACGGGGATAGTGACGTACCGGCGGCTTCTTGCAGCTCCGCCGCATCTTCGACCAGTTCGGCGGTTCCCTTAATCACCACGCTCCAAGCAATGGTGCCGTAGCGATTCAGGCCGTCCGCTTCGAACGCAATCGATGTTCCGCCTTGCACGGCGTCGAGCTTCCTGCCCGGTCCGGTCCGGAAGATCAGAGTGCCGAAGTGCGGAACATAGTTGACCGGGAAGATTTCCGGGTCGCCGCTGTTGACCAAGGCGATTCTTCCAACCGAGGCGGTGTCAAGGTATTTCCAGCAGTCGTGCGCGGTGAGGGACGTGGTTTCGGAAGCGGCGGGAGTATCCATGGACCGAGCGTAGGCTCCCGGGGGCGCGGCCCGGTAGGGCAGAAAGTCCCGCGGAACCGGATAAGCACCGGCAGTGACAAGCACTCCGGGCAGAGGGGGCGGGCGCGGGCGTCGGCCTCCTGCCGTCGGCGGGCTGGCGGGGCAGGCTGGCGGTCAGGCTGGCGGTCAGGAGTCCTGGCGATGCGGTCACGTGGCCGGATCGGCTGGAGCGTCCGCGGTCCGGACAACCAATACCGGGCACGACGCGTGATGGAGCACCGCGTGCGCGGTCGAGCCCAGACTTCCACGAAGGACGCCGCGGGAATGGGTGCCTACGACCACGGCGCTGGCACCGCGGGCAGCGTCCAGCAATGTCCCGGCAACGGAAGTCCCGGTGAGCATCCGGGTCCGGACATCGAGGGACGGTGACCAACGGCGCACCGTCCGTTCGGCGTCGTCGAGGACTTCTTCGGGGTTGCGCGGCCGGGCCGGGGCGCGGTGCCACGCACCTTGCCGGCGCTGCACGGACACCATAAGCAACGGCGATGCCGTGAGCGTCGCGAGCACGCAGGCGTTGCGGACAGATTCCTCCCATTGCCGGTTGTCGGACAGTGTGGAACCGGCTTGCCCGGCGTCGACGCCGACGACGACGGGTCCGGCTTCCGGCCGGGCATCGCGGACGACGGCGACCGGGCAGTCCGCCGTGGCTGCCAGCTCCAGGCTGACCGATCCGACCAGCAGGCCCATGAAACCGCCGATGCCGCGGCTGCCCACCACCAGCAAGGTCGAGTCGGCGGAGAGCTCCTTGAGGACCGCGGCGGGCCAACCGAACTCCAAGACCGTACCGACGGCCACTTCGGGGGCTTCTTGCCGGGCTATGGCTGCACCTTCGGCCGCGACCGCCTCGGCGGCATGCCGCAGGCCGCTGTCCGCGATCCCTGGAACCGGCCCGAGGTCGTGGGTGAAGGCAGGCCACACCGAGCAGTGCGCCACGGTGAGCCCCGTTCCCCGCAGGAAGGCCTGGTGCGCGGCCCAGCGGACCGCAGCAGCTGCCTCGTCGGAGCCGTCATAGCCGGCAACAATGCCCGACACTGAACTAGCTGTCTTCCGGGGCGTGCACGACAAATACCGGGCAGCGGGCGTGTGCTGCCATCGCTGAGCCGACGGAGCCGAGGAGGAGTCCGCCGAAGCCTCCATGGCCACGCCTGTCCACAACGATCATGTCAGCGTCCTTACTGGCCTCGATGAGCATGTCCCTCGGATGGCCTCGGACCAGGCGGGACACGACATTGTCCGGCAGTTCAGCCGCGAAGGCCTTTTCGACGGCTTCCCGAAGAATGGTTCCCGAGGCCTTCCCGAATTGCCCGATGCCGGCCGCCACATAACCGGCATACGCTTGGGGATAATTCCAATAGGCCGAGGCCTCGATAGTGGCGCCGAGCGGGACTGCCAGCTTGTGGGCCTGCCGGAGGGCTTCGATCGAGGCGTCGGAGCCGTCCACACCCACGACCACGTGGGGATCCGATGAAATTCCATCCACTGCTCCTCCTGGGCGTGGCAACGTTGGACGTGGCGCAGCACCACTGTGTTCCTGGACAGGTGAGACTGCCTAGGGCTGGGGGCGGCCGCGTAACACCGCGATCGACTTCTGATATTCGTCGGCGCCGATTTCGCCGCGGGCGAAGCGTTCGGCCAGGATCTCTTCGGCAGGCCGTGAAGCCGGCGGCGGAGCGAACCCGGCCTGCGGGTTGTGCCGCTCCTGCGGCCGCGACAGCGAGCGGGCCACGAGGATGATGGCCGTTATGACCGTCCCCCAAAGGAGCAGCATGCTCACGGCCATGAATACATACCCCCAGGCGCCCATCTGTGTGTTCCAGTACATGGCCGTTCCCTGGGCTCAAGCGCCAGTTGGCGGCGTGACCGTGCCGACGGTGTCGCCGCCGTCAATGACGAATTCGGCGCCGGTAACGAAGGACGAATCATCCGATGCGAGGTACAGAATGAGTTCGGCAACTTCGCCGGGATGTCCCATCCGGCTGATTGCAACATGACTCATGTCCATGGCCATGCCGGCGGTCATTGGGGTGGAAATGACGCCGGGGTGGACGGAATTGACGCGGATGCCGTGTCGGCCCAGATCTAGTGCGGCGCTCTTCGTGAGGCCGCGGACTCCGAATTTTGAGGCCGTGTACCCGGGGATCTGTTCGTATCCACGCAGGCCGGCGATTGAGGAAACGTTGACGATCGAGCCGCCCTTGGACTTCTTCAGGGCCGGTATGGCTGCCTTGATCCCGTTGAACGTACCTGTGAGGTTGACGCCGATGACGGAGTTCCATTGCTCCAGGGTGTAATCCTCGATCGACGCGAAATTGACGATTCCTGCATTGTTCACCAGGATGTTGAGGCCGCCGAAGGTGTCGACGGCGGCTGCCACCGCCGCCTCCCAATCCTGCGGGGAGGTCACGTCGAGATGGACATACAACGCACCCTCGCCGATGCGCTCGGCCGTCTCCTTGCCTTCCTCGTCCAGGACATCGGCAAGCACCACGCGCGCGCCTTCCCCGTGGAGCCGGGCAGCCGTGGCCGCTCCGATGCCGCGGGCAGCCCCCGTGACCAATGCAACTTTGTCGATGACGCGTTCCATGTGTAGTTCCTTTAACTTGAGTTTGGTGAATTCGGATGCCACCGGCCTAGAGGGATGCCTCGGGTCTTGTCCCGTCGGTGGACTGGCCTTTGGCGCGCGGCAGCCTGATCGCCAGACGGGTGTGTCGGAAGAACAGGTAGGCTCCGCCCGCCATGATGGTGAATCCCAGGGTGCCCAAACCAGTAAGCTGCGAGGCGATGCCCGCCATCAGGACAAAGGACCCGACGAGCAGGGCAAAAACGCCGGCAACCCGGCGGGCGGGTCGCGCGATGTCAACAGTCCCTGCGCAGAGCTTGCCCGCCAGCCGGGGGTCTTCCCCCTGCAACTGCTCGGCAAGCAATTCCAACTGGTGTCTTTCGTATTCCGTGAGGGCCATCGCTTCCTCCTCGTCGAGCAACGTGGCTGGCAGCGCGGGCCATCCGGCTGCGCGCCTGCTTAAAGGATGGTTCCGCCTGCTTCCGGCCAACAGGGTCGAAAGTCACGGCAGTGCGATCTGTCGATGAGGCCTTGCGCTTGCGCAGGTAGCGCCACGAACCCAGCGGGGACACCGAGGAGACGGCGAGGCGACCACACTGACCCGGCTCACCGCCGGAGCCGCCACGCTGGCCTCCCGCGGGCCGCAGTGTTACGGGATCAGAGCTTCGACCCGGCTGTCGGCGCGGAACACGATGCTCCTGCCCTCAAGGACAAGGTAGGTAACAGGGAAGATTTCGGGGTGATTGTCCACGATGAGCGCGAGCCTGCCGAACGACGGATGCGGCCAGGAGCTCGTTCCACTCCTCGAAATCGATCTTTCCGTCATCCGGTACAGCGCCCATTGGCGCAGATCCAAACGTTTGCTGGGCAGCCTTCCCCCTGGGGCGCGGCCAAGAACGTGATGCACCCACGAGGCCACGCCAGCGGCGGGCTATTCGATGCCCGCCCTGGTCGCGTCATCTACGCCGACCTTCCAGCGCATTCCCGGCGTGACCGAATACCTGCGGCCGGTTACGGAATCCGGCACGATACGGAACAACTGGTCCTGAATGGTTCCCTGCCACGGAAACAGTGACTTGCTTAAGGAATCGAGGGACTGCTTCGTTGAGTCGGTGCCCACGGCCTTACCCTTGACGACGACGCTCCAAGCCACGCCGAATTCGGCGCTGACAGCATCGGCTTCAAGAGCGACGGCGTTGTCGTGGCCAATCGCACGGGTTTTGGTTCCCGTGCCCGTAAGGAACACCAACGTGTTGTCTTCTACCTTGTAATTTACGGGGAAGACGTCGGGCCGGCCATCGACAATGACCCCGAGTCGTCCGACGCCGGTTTCCCGAAGGAGCCTCCAGCATTCTTCGGCGTCGAGTTCTTCCGCTTCCGGCACTGCATTCTTGTCAACCATAAGAAGATCCTAGGATTGCCTCAGCACGTACAGACAGGGCACAAAGTCCCAACCTCACCAACACGCAATGCAGACCCCCGGGCCTCAAAAGCGCTCGTGTGTATATCGCCGTTACGGCCTTCGCGCTCAACCTCATCATCGCCGCTGTCCTAACCGTGCTGCTGCGCGCCCTGAAGGTGCCGGCAAGGCAGGACAAGACGCGGCCCTCAGATTATGGCGCCGACGAAACCGATCCGAAGGTTGCCGAGATCGAGCGGACGCATCGCTTCGCGGAGCCAGGAGGAGCCCCCGGTGGCGTGCGGCATTCGCCCGTCGACGAAGGTGGTGATGTTGGTCCGCAGGCTACTTTGAGGCACCGCTGCCGGTTGATGCGCTCCGGGCAAGGCCCCGTGCGGGCCGGGGCCGTTGCGGGGCGTCGAAGTCAAGCCCGAGAACTGCATACGAAAGCTGAACTGCGCGGTCGGAGAGGATCGCCAATTCCTCGTCATTGCATTCGGGTGACGCCCATCGTGTGGCGCCTTCAAGAATGGTCATGACCACCTTTACCCGTTCCTCGGCTTCCGGATAACCCATGTCAACGGCAGCGGCCACGTACATATCCTGGTGGAGGTCCACCCAGTCATTGACCTGGGTGCGCACGGCGGCTGGGAGGATCCCGGCCATCCTGTCCGTGGCAACCAGAAGGTCCCATAAATTGCTCTCCGGAAGCCGGACCTGACGGGTGAAATGGAGCCTGACCATGGCCTCCCAGAAGTCTTCTGCCGAGCTCGCTTGGCCGACGGCGTCGAGCAGCGCGACGCCGAACCGGTGGAAGTGCCAGCGAAGGGACTCGGCGACGATTTCATCCCTGCCCGCGGGGAAATGGGAGTAAAGGCTCGGCGGCTTGATGTTCACCGCATTCGCGATGGTCCTCATTGACACCGAGCTGAAGCCGTTCGCTATGGCGAGTTCAAGGAATGCCTCCAGAATGTGCCGGCGCGAGGCTCCTTGCCCGGCCCAATCCCATTCCTCAAGGCGGTGCGCGAACGTGTCGCGCGCGGTCTCATAGGACGTGCCACTCATAACACGACCCTAACAAGGAAATAACAGGGCTAGAACCCTTGGCTAACGATCATTAGTTAGGTACCCTGAAACTGTCGCGAAGAAGCGCCCGTTTTGAGCGCTGCAGAGAATGTCAGGGCAGGAGTGCGGATCATGGTCACCGAAAGTTCGAGCCTTGGGGCCGGCCGAAGCAGCATCATCCTTGGAAGCGGCCTCTCCGGCATGGTTGCCGCCTACATCAACGCCAGGGCGCTTGAGGACGACGCGTCCAATGACGGGACCTGGCAAGCGCAGCAGGCGTTCCGCCCCCGGGGCCCGCGACGGCGTGCACGTCGTGCTGCATCCGATGGCGGCAGCACCGCCGTCGCCTCCTAAGACTCGTCCCAATCTCAAGAAAGATCGCTCCAATGGCTTCCGCCGAAGTACTGTCCCCTTGGCCGTACGAATCGTTGCAGCAGACAGATCGAGTCCGTGAACTGTTCCTCATGCAGCCACACGCCGATCTCACCGGAATCCGTCCGATCGTGGCCCGCTCCTGGTACCGCAGCCGGGCCGCGGGCGTCGACGCCGTGGCCGACCGCGGATTCTTCGATGAAGGGCGGGTGGACGAATACACGATCCACGCTGCTGGTCCACATCTTCAAAAGCTGGACGAAGTCGCGGCCGATCTGGGCGGATACGTCAGCCTGACGGCGCCGAACGGCGTCCTCGTGAAGGCCGACTTCCTCCGTGACGATGGTTTTCCCGCGGGATATTCGTTGCTGGAAGAAAGCTGCGGCAGCAACGGTGAAGGGCTGGCACTCGAAGAAGGGCGTGGCGTCTGGCTGGCTCCCGAGGAACACTTCCGGGAGGACATGCGCGGGAACTGGTGCTTCGCTTCGCTCGTCCGGGATCCGTTCCACAACCGGGTGCGCGCCGTCATCGGGCTGACCCTTCCCGCAAACCGTGTATCAACCCTCGAACCGTCATCAACGCTGCTCATGCTTGAGGGCGTGGCTTCGCGGATCGAACGAGACATCGAAGTCCGGACGTCCTCCAAGGAACGTGCCCTGCTGAGCGAGTACCTGCGCATTTCCCGCAGGAGGGGCAACCGCGCCGTCATCGCCTTGGACGGCAAGAACTCGCTCATGAACGCCTCGGCGACCGCTTCCCTGGAAGACGGTGACTTCTCGATCGTCTCGGGATATGCCAAAGCGGTGATGTCCTCGGGGCGGGAATTGAATTGTGAGGTGATGCTTCAAGGGCCAGGGCTGTCGACGCTTGAAGTTTCGCCGGTCACTTTGTCGGCTGCGAACGTTGGAGCAATCGTCGTTGTCCGGCCCCACGCCCCCTCCAAGGTCCACGGGACCGAGGCCAATAGCTTGCTTCTGCGAGCGGAGACCACCGTCCAGGAAACTGCCGACCGTTTGATGAAGCACCTGGACGGCACGAGCACCGAATTCAAACGGACACTGAACCTGGCGCGAAAGGCTGTGGACCAGGACCGTTCGGTAGTGATGATCGGCGAGCTCGGCAGCGGAAAACGCCGGCTCGCCAGTGCGATTGCGAACCTCCGCGGCGCACAAATGGTGGTCGATGCCAGGAGCGGAGCGCTGAAGGTGCCGCAATTCCAGGATGTTCTTCATCGAGTGACCACGGAACTGCCGTCAACCCTGATCATCGAACACGCCGACGAACTCTCGCAGAACGAAGCCGGCGAAATCGCCAAGGGCCTTCGGGGGAACGCGTCCACCAAACTGATCTTCACGATCACCCGGCCTACGGATGCCACCCTGCTGCTTTCCGAGGCGTTCGACGTCCTTGAAATCTCGGTCGCGCCCCTGAGGAACAGAAGGGAAGACATCCCGCAGCTCGCGAATGCAATCGCCGAGGAACTGGGGGAGCGCAAGCTGTCCCGCAGGCTTCTCACCACGCTTACCAACTCCGACTGGCCGAGGAACATTGATCAGCTGCGCGCCGTTGTTTCCAACGCGGTTGAGCGGGCAGAAGGTGCCGAGGTGACCGTGGATGACCTGCCCCAGGGTTTCCACAGGGTCCTGACGAAAGGCCGGCTCTCAAGGCTGGAGGACGCCGAGCTCAGTGAACTCCGCAGCGCGCTCCAAGAAGCGAACGGCAACCGCAGCCTGGCCGCGGAGACCCTTCAGATCGGCCGATCGACGCTTTACCGGCGGATGGACTACTTCCGCAGCCGGGGGTTTGACCTCTAGGTTCCGTCCGCACAAAAGCTGACCAGCGCAATGGGCCGGCCATCCAGGATGGCCGGCCCATTGCGCTGCCCGGCAACCGATACGGAGCTGCCCGGCACACTGTCCCACCTTGTGTCTCGATCTGGTACGGAAAGTGCTTCCGATACCGCGTTGTACTTGAAATCACCCGAACACCAGCATCCTTCCCGGAATGCCTGGAAGCGAACGAGGGTACGAGACGAACAGGACGACGACTATGACCCGCGATGCCCAGGGAACCATTCTTGTGGCCCCTCACCATTTCCCGAACCTGGACCGTGAGCATGCGCTTGCGGAGGAGTTCGGTTACAAACTCAACCCCGCGGCAGACGTTGACGCCTTCCGCGCGGGACTGCCTGACGCCGACATCGTGATGATCACTCCCTACGCACGGCTCACCGCCGAGGACTTTCCGGCCATGGCGAAGTGCCGGGCAGTTATCCGCTACGGCATCGGCTACGACAACATCGACGTCGCCGCCGCCACCGGCGCGGGCATCCCGGTGTCCATCGTTCCGGGCACCGCCTCGGAAGAAGTCGCCTCGCATGCATTTGCAATGGGCCTCGCCCTTGGCCGCCGCCTGCCGGCAGGAGACGCCTCGATCCGCGATCACGGGTGGGCCGGGACCATCGGATACGACACCCCCGTGCTTTCCCAGCTTGAGGTTGGCGTGCTCGGCATGGGACGCATCGGCCAGCACGTTGCGCGCATGTACCAGGCCGTCGGGGCGCGTGTACGGGCCTACGACCCGTTCGTCACGGCGAGCTTCGTGGATCTCGCAGGGCTGGAAGACATCCTGGAGAACTCCGACGTCGTATCACTGCACCTGCCGCTGAACGATGAAACCGCGAACCTGATCTCGGGTGAGGTCCTGGCAAAGATGCGCAAGGGCGCGGTGGTGGTCAACGTGTCGCGGGGCGGCCTGATCGACGAGGCCGCCCTCGCAGCGGCATTGAAGTCCGGGCACATCTCCGGCGCCGGCATTGACACCTTCGCCCAGGAACCGCTCGGTCCCGAACACCCGCTTCGCTCGGCCCCCAACGCCATCCTCACGCCCCACATTGCCTGGCGGTCAAACCGTTCGACGGGAGCACTGCAGGACGGCGCCGTCGAGCGCGTCCGGCTGGCACTCACCGGCCAGCCGCTGATCGACCTTGTGAACTGAAAAGACTGGAGAACCACGACCTTGGGAACGAACAACAACCTCGAACAGCTCGCAGAGCACCAATCGGCGGAGGACCCGCACCTGCGCCGGGGTCCCCGCGGTTTCCCGCTGCTGCCGGGCGGCTATGGCCGGTCCACCTACTACACCGGTGCCCCGAGCCCCTACGCGATCCGGGGAGAGGGCTACCGGGTCTGGGACGACCGGGGCCGCGAACTGATTGACGCCAACAACAACTTCACCTCGCTGATCCACGGCAACGCCCACCCCGAGATCACCGAAGCGGCGACGAAGGCCCTGACGTCCGGGGCCAGCTGGGGCATCCCGAACCTCTACGAGTGGGAACTGGCCGATCTGCTGCTTTCCCGCGTACCGGACCTCGACCAGGTGCGTTTCGCCAACTCCGGCACCGAGGCCGTCATGTCGGCGATCCGCATTGCGCGGGCGAGCACCGGCCGGGAGCGCGTCGTCGTCACCAAGGGTGGCTACCACGGAACATCCGAGGTTGCGCTGGTGCCCGGTGGTCCCGCTTACACCCGCGGACTGACCCGTGGCGTCATCGACGACGTCACCGCAGTGCCGCTGAACGACGTCGACTTCCTTCGCCAGGCGGTGGAAGCCGCCCCGGACGCATACGCGGCGATCATCCTCGACTTGCTGCCTAACCGGGCAGGCCTGCTGAGCATCACCGAGGAGTTCGTCCGTGGCGCCCGTGAGCTCGCGAGCCGCTACGGAATTGTCCTCATCATTGACGAGGTCATCAGCCTGAGGCTCGGATACAGCGGCCTGAGCGGCGAATACGGCGTCTCGCCGGATCTGCTCACCACCGGCAAGCTGATTGGTGGAGGATTCCCTGTGGGTGCCGTGCTTGGCAAGGCCGAACTCATGGCCGAAGTGGACCCGACACGCCCCGGCAGCCTTCCCCACGGCGGCACCTTCTCCGGCAACCCGGTCAGCATGGCTGCCGGCGCCGCCGCCCTGCGGCTGTACCCGAAGGACGAAGTCCAGCGCCTGAACGACTTGGGTGACAGCACCCGCGCGACGGTGAACGCCCGCGTCGCCGAGGCCGGCTGGGAAATCCGGGGGCGCGGCTCGCTGCTCCGCGCAGTTCCTGCCGGCGCGGAAAAGGTCGGCGAGGAGATCCAGAACCGTCTCTGGTGGGCAACGTATGAGCGCGGTGTGCTTGGCTCCCCGGCAAACCTGCTTTCGCTTTCGACACCCATGGACGAGAAGGTCGCCGCGGACATCGCTGACCGGCTTGCCGATGCCGTGCTCGCGGTCGCCGGGCAAGCTCCGGTCAACAAGGAAGGGAACCAGGCATGAAGCTCGTCTCCTACGAACATGAATCCGGCGTCAGGGGAGGAGTCCTGGCCGGGGACTCTGTCTACGACCTGGAACTTCTCCTCCAGGGATCCACGGAAGCCGTCCACGGAGCAACTCGATCCGTCCGGCAATTCCTTGAACTTTACGGTGACCGGATCGCAGCAATCTCCGCTGAGGTAAGCAGCCTCGTCGGGGAAGATCCGGTGGCCCGCGTCGGTACACGGTCCGAGCTCCGCCTCGCTACCCCGGTGACGGACCCGGCGAAGGTGCTCTGCATCGGACTCAACTACAAGGACCACGTGGCCGAAACCGGGCGGGCATTCCCCGAGTATCCGGATGTCTTCGCCAAGTTCGCCTCCACCATGATCGGTCCCGACGACGAAATCGGCGGCGCGCGGGTCAGCGACAACCTCGACTTCGAAGGTGAGCTCGCAGTAGTCATCGGACGCACCGCACGGGGAGTGAATGAAGACGAGGCCCTCCGGTACGTGGCTGCCCTGGCCCCGCTGAACGACGTCACGGCACGCGATCTCCAGTACCGCGGAACCCAGTGGCTCGCGGGTAAAGCAGTGGATGGCTCTACACCGTGGGGACCGGCGATGGTGACCCTCGATGAGGTGGGAGACCCACAGACGCTCGACCTGGTGACCCGCGTGAACGGCAACGAAGTTCAGCGGTCCAACACGAGCTACCAGATCTTCCCCATTGCCCGCATCGTCTCCTACCTTTCCAGCTTCCTGACCCTTGAACCGGGCGACGTCATCGCCACGGGCACCCCCCAAGGCATCGGTGCGAAGCGGAATCCTCCTGTCTGGCTTGAACCCGGCGACACCGTGGAAATCGACATCGAGAAAGTCGGGCTCCTTCGCAACCGCGTCGGCAAGCCCCAGTCCTAAGCAAGCCCCAGTCCTGAATCCCTTCCAGTTCTACGAAAGTAATGAAGACCCATGAGTGAAGTTCAAGTACAAGCAGGTGAGGCGCGGTACCGCATCGCGGTCGACACGGGCGGCACGTTCACCGACGTCGTGGTCGACTCGAGCAACGGTGATATGGCGGTCGGCAAAGCACTGACCACCTACGACCGCGTCTTCACCGGCTTTGAAGCCTCAGTCCGCCGGGCCGCCGAATCAGTCGGCTGGAGCGGCGACGACGTATTACGCAACGCCGACGTGATCGTCTACGGCACCACCCACGCCACCAACGCAGTGCTGACCGGCAAGGTCGCCAAGACGGCCTTGCTGACGACCGAAGGTTTCGCCGACACGCTGCTGCTCCGTGAAGGCGGACGCCGCGACGCGTTCGACTCCAAGGCAGCCTACCCGCCGCCCTACATCCCGCGGCACCTGACGTTCGAAATCCGGGAACGGGTCTCCGCGGAAGGCGACGTCCTTGTGCCGCTCGATGAAGAGCAGGTCCGCGGGGTCCTCGAATCCTTCAAGGAGCACGGAATCGAGGCGGTGGCCGTCTCGTTCCTCTGGTCGATCATCAACGATGTCCATGAACGACGGATCGCAGAACTCATCAAGGAAATCCTCCCCGGCGTTCCGTATACGCTCTCCAACGAAGCCAACCCCACCATCCGGGAATACCGGCGATCCTCGGCCGCCTCCATCGACGCTTCCCTGAAGCCCCTGATGGCCGACCACCTGGGCAAGCTTCGCTCCGACCTGGAGGAATTCGGCTTCGCCGGTGACTTGCTGGTGGTCACCTCCGAGGGCGCCGTGCTGGACGTCGTCGACGTTCTGGACCGCCCGGTGCTGCTGCTGAACTCGGGCCCCTCGATGGCGCCGCTCGTCGGCGCTGCGGCCGCCCCCGACCGCGACACTGTGGTGGTCTGCGACATGGGCGGCACCACGTTCGACGTCTCGCTCGTCGAAGAGGGCGTCGTCCGCCACACCAGGGAGGCCTGGCTGGGGGAACCCTTCGTCGGGCACCTGACCGGCCTGTCCTCCGTTGCGGTGTCCAGCATCGGTGCCGGTGGCGGCAGCATCGCATGGATCGACGGCGGCGGCCTGCTTCGGGTGGGTCCGCAGAGTGCGCGCAGCACCCCGGGCCCTGCCGCCTACGGTCGCGGTGGTGAGGAACCCACGGTCACCGACGCCTGCGTGGCACTGGGCTACCTCGATACCGAAGGCTTCGAGGGTGGATTCACCCTTGACCGCGAAGCGGCGATCCGGGCCATTGACACGCGGATTGCCGGACCGCTCACCATGGACACCCTCCAGGCAGCGCAAGCCATCCTCGATGTCTCCGCCAACCACATGGCCACCGCGATCCGCCAGGCCGCGCTCGAACAGGGCGTTGACCCCCGCGGTGCATTGATCGTCGCCGGCGGCGGCGCCGGCGCCATGGTGGCCGCTGCCATCGGCGTCCTCCTCGAGGCCGATACGGTGCTCATTCCCGCAACGGCCGGCGTCCTGGCCGCGTACGGCGCCCACCGGGCACCCATCGCCACGGAATTCCTCTCCCCGCGCCACAACGACACCCGCAGCTTCGAGGCCGGTTCGGCAGGCCGCGCCGTCGCGGAGCTGAAGGCCAAAGCGAATGCCTTCGCCGAGCGTTTCAGCGGTGTGGGCGACGCACCCAATGTCACCTACTTCGTCGACGCCCGCTACCCGGGCCAGGCCTGGGACCTGCGTGTCTACCTGGACGAAGCCCCCGACGCCGCAGGCAACGCGGCAGCCGTGATCGAGCGGGCCTTCCACGAGGAGCACGACCGCCGGAACGGTACGCACGACCCGGACAGCCGCGTGGAGGTCATCACCTGGGGAGTGCGCGTGGAGATCCCGCGGCCGGAACATGCCAAGTCCGAGGGCGAACTCAGCCGCACCGGGGAAGTCCACCGGACCGATTCCATCGTCTTCGGCGGCGAGAGCTTCAGCACGCAGCGGTACCGCGGTGTCACCCTCGCGCCCCGGGACAAGATCCTCGGACCCGCTGTCATCGACCAGCCGACGACCACCATCGTCGTCCCGCCGGAGTGGAACGCAACACTCGACGAACGATCCAACATCTACCTCACCCGTAAGGAGGCATAACCGTGGCGCGCGAATTCGATCCCGTAAAGCTCTCGGTCCTTGCCAATGCATTCGACGGCATCGTCCGTGAAATGACCAGCGGCCTGCTGCGCTCTGCACGTTCCTCCGTCATCAACACGGCACGCGACTTCTCCTGCGCCGTGCTGACGGCAGACAACCAACTCCTCGCCGCAGCCGAGGGCGTGCCCGTGCACGTCTTCGGTGCCGGCCCCCTCGGCGAAGACATGGTGGAACTCCACAAGGACATCCGCGAAGGCGACGCCTTCCTGCACAACGACCCCTACATGGGCAACTCGCACGCGGCTGACCACGTGATCCTGGTGCCCATCTTCATCCAGGGCCGGCACCTCTTCACCGCAGTGACCAAGGCCCACCAGGCGGACTGCGGCAACTCGCTTCCCACCACGTTCTTCGCGACCGCGCGGGATGTGTACGAGGAAGGTGCCCTCATCTTCCCGTGCGTGCGGATCCAGCGCGACTACACGGACATCGACGACATCATCCGCATGTGCCGGTCACGCATCCGCGTGCCCGACCAGTGGTACGGCGACTACCTCGCATCGGTCGGTGCCTCCCGCATCGCCGAACGCCGCATCCACGAACTCGCGGAGAAGTTCGGTGTCGATGACCTCGTGGACTTCGTTGATGCCTGGTTCGACTACTCGGAGCGCCTCACCGCCAGCGCCATCGAGACCCTGCCCGAGTACGTCCTGCACGGCACCTCGTCCCATGACCCGTTCCCGGGCACCGGCCCGGACGGCGTGCAGCTGCAGGCCACCCTCGAAGTCAAGCCCAAGCAGGGCAAGATCGTCATCGACCTCAGGGACAATCCGGACAACCTCCCCAACGGACTGAACCTGACGAGGGCTACGGCAACGGGCGCAGCCCTGGCAGGGATCCTCTCCGGCATCCCGGAGAACCTGCCGAGCAACGCCGGAACCTTCCGCAGGGTCGAGGTGCTCCTGCGGGATGGCTGCGCCGTCGGTGTGCCGAAGCACCCGTACTCCTGCTCGTCCGGAACCACCAACCTCGCAGACCGCGTCGTGAACATCGTCCAGGCGGCCTTCTCGCAGATCGACGACGGTTACGGCACCGCCGAGGGGGCTGCCGGCCAAGCGCCCGCCAAGTCGGTCATTTCCGGAACCGACGAACGGAACGGCAACGCCTACGTCAACCAGATCCTGGTGGGCGGCGTGGGCGGCCCCGCGACCCCCTACGTTGACGGTTGGCCCACCTACCAGCGTCCCGTCTGCGGCGCCCTTCTCTACCACGACAGCGTCGAAGTGGACGAACAGCGCTATCCGATCCTGATCCACGAGCGCACCCTCGTGGCCGACTCCGGCGGAGCCGGAAGGCAGCGCGGCGGCCTCGCCACACGCGTCACCATGGAGCCACGCGGTGAAAGCGTGACCATCACGTATGGCATCGAGGGCAAGCTGAACCCGCCGAAGGGCGTCCGCGGCGGACACAACGGCCAGGAACCGGCCGCATGGGTCGAAGACCTCTCCACGGGTGAGCGCCGTGAGATCCCGGTCGTGGGCCGCTACGACCTGCAGCGCGGAGAGAAAGTCGTTTCCGTAACGCCCGGTGGCGGCGGCTACGGAGACCCGCTGGAGCGTGACGTGCTCGCGGTCCTGGACGATATCCGCGAGTCCCGTGTTTCCCTGAGGGCCGCAGTTTCAGATTACGGTGTCGTGCTTGCCAACGGCGCCGTCGACGAAGAAGCGACAGCGAAAGTTCGGCGCGAACGGCTCGCGGCCCGCTAAGCGCGAAAGCTCTCGCATCTGCTCCCGGGGCGGGGTATATTCCTCGCCCCGGGAGCGTTCATTGACTATCTACGGAGAATTTTCATGGAACCCATTCGAGTCGGCATCATCGGCGTCGGTAACGTTCTCAATCAATACCTGGACAAGATCGGCGTCCATCCTGACGTCAACGTGGTGGCACTCGCGGACGTCAACGCGGAAGCCGTCAAGAAGCGCGCAGCGGAGTACCTGGTTCCCAAAGCCCTCTCACCCGAGGAACTGCTCGCAGACGAAGAGGTCGAGCTGGTCCTCAACCTCACTCCGCCGAAGCTGCACGCGCCGGTGACGCTCCAAGCCATCGCGGCGGGCAAACACGTCCTCTCCGAGAAGCCCTTCGCCACATCCCTGGAGGAAGCGAAGCAGATCCTGGACGCTGCCCGCGCAGCAGGCGTCAAGGTCGGTTCGGCACCCACTACCTTCCTGGGCTCGGGCATGCAGACCAGCCGCAAACTCATCGACGACGGCTGGATCGGCCGCCCGGTGGCCGCGTTCGCATCGTTCGCCTGCCGCGGCTACGAACACTGGCACCCGAACGTGGATCCGTTCTACAGCCCGGGAGCAGGGCCGATGCTCGATATCGGGCCTTACCTGATCACGAACCTGGTGAACTTCTTCGGCCCGGTCAAGCGGGTTTCCGCGACGGCGCCCCGCTCCTCCGAGACGCGGCCGCGCCCCGGACACGAGGGCGGAGTCATTGAGATCAAGACCCCCACGCACGTGACCGGAACCATCGACTTCGAGTCCGGAGCCGCCGCAACGGTGATCGTCAGTTGGGACATCTGGAACCACAACCTGCCCCACCTGGAGATCTATGGGACCGGTGGCTCGCTGGCCGCACCGAACCCGGACCACTTCTCCGGGGCGCCCGTGCTGCGGAGGGGGGAGCCGGGTGACCTTGCCCTGGACATGACCCCACCGGGCGGCGGCGACTGGCGGGAGACGCCCATTACGCACCGTGACGACGCCTACCGCGGCATCGGCCTGGCCGAGTTCGGCTACGCCATCCGCAACGGGCTGGAACCGCGCACCGGTGGCGACTTCGCCTACCACGTGCTGGAAGTCCTGCTCGCCTTCGAAGCCTCGTCGGAACAGGGCCGCCACATCGAGATCGAGAGCACCTGCGAGCGGCCGCGGCCCCTGCCGTCGGTAGGCCCGCAGGAGCCCTACCGGTTCGACTGACACGCCATAAACACAACAGCAGCCGGCGGCGGTACGCACCTGCCGCCGTCGGCTGCTGTTGTGTTCCCCGGACTGTCCCGGGCCGCCGTATCAAACTGGGACACAACTTTGCTTCTCCCCGGTGAAAACCTGATGTTCGGGCGAATCGGTGTGCAAGTGCCGACGCACCTACGAATTTAGGAGAACCGCATGACAAGCACAGCCGCTGCTGACATCGGCACCGACGTCGACACCAAGAACGTCCGCCGCCGCACTGTCGCGCAAGCGATCGTTGAGTACCTTCAGGTCCAGTACAGCGAACTCGACGGCGAGAGGAGGCGCCTGGTTGCCGGCATGTACGGCATTTTCGGGCACGGCAACTCCGTTGGCCTCGCGCAGGGAATCGACGAGTACGGGGTGGACTTCCCCCACTACCAGGGCAAGAACGAGCAATCGATGGTTCACGCCGCGATCGGGTTTGCCAAGGCTTCCAACCGCGCCGCAACCCTTGCTTGCACGGCATCCGCCGGTCCCGGATCCACGAATATGGTTTCCGGCGCCGCGACGGCCACCACCAACCGCCTCCCGGTGCTGCTGTTCCCGGCCGACATCATCAACAACCGATTCGGCGACCCGGTGCTGCAGCAAATCGAGCACCCGGTTGAGCGGGACGTCTCCGCGAACGACTGCTTCCGCCCCGTGAGCCGGTACTTTGACCGGATCACGCACCCGGCACAGCTGCTCTCCACCCTCCCGGAGGCCATGCGGGTCCTCACCGATCCCGTGGAAACCGGTGCCGTCGTCGTCTGCCTGCCGCAGGACATCCAGGGCGCGGAATTCGACTTCCCCGAAGCCTTCTTCACACCGCGGGTTTGGCACATCCGCCGCCGTCCGGCAGTGGAAGACGAGCTCCGCGACGCCGCCGAGATCATCCGCAATGCCAAGCGGCCCCTGCTCATCGCAGGCGGTGGCGTCCGCTACTCCAAGGCACAGGACGAATTGGCACGCTTCAGTGCCGAGTTCGGCATCCCGGTGTCCGAGACGTACGCCGGCAAGGGCAGCGGTCCGATCAGCGAACTCAACCTCGGTGCCCTGGGCGTGACCGGCACAGTGGGCGCCAACGAGATCGCCGACGGTGCCGATTGTGTGATCACCGTAGGCTCCCGCCTGCAGGATTTCATCACCGCCTCGCATTCGCTGTTCCAGAACCCGGACGTGAAGTTCGTCCACCTCAACGTCAGCTCATTCGACGCCTACAAGATGGGATCGTTCCCCGTGATCGGCGACGCCAGGCTGAACCTGGCCGCCCTCCGGGAACGCCTCGCTGCCGACGTTTACGCAACCTCCGGGGACTTCCGCAGCGACATCGCGGACGCACGAAAGGCAACCCTTGAGGTGCGCAAGCACGACCTCCAGGCTTTCCCGGGCGAGAACATGAGCCAGGCGCAGGTCATCGACGTGCTGAACCGGGCCACCACCAGCGAAGACGCCCTGATTCTGGGCTCCGGCGGTGTGGTGGAGGGCATCCACAAGGCATGGGATCCGTCCAACGGCACCGAGATCCACTTTGAGTACGCCAACTCCTGCATGGGCCACGAAATCCCTGCCGGCCTCGGCTACCGCCTCGCCCGCCCCGATGCGCCTGGCGACGTCTTCGTGCTGATCGGCGACGGCACGTACTTCATGCAGCCGACCGAACTGGTGACGGCCGTCCAGGAACGCAAGAAGATCATCACGATCGTGATCGACAACCGCGGCCACCAGTGCATCTGGCCGCTCCAGGTCTCCAAGGGGGGCCCGGGCCGCGAGTTCGGTACCCAGTACCGGGAACGCAGCAAGGAATCCGGCCGCCTGGACGGGGCGGTCCTTGAGTTCGACATCGCCGCCAATGCGGCCAGCATGGGTTGTGCCGCATGGTCGACGACGACGATCGAGGAGTTCTCCGCGGCGCTCGCCGAAGCGCGGGAAGCCGAAGGGCCGGCCGTCATCGTCGCCCGCGTCGAGCCCTGGCGGTACCTCTCCGGCAACGGCGCCTTCTGGGACGTCGGAGTCCCGATGACCTCCGAGCGCCCGGGCAGCCAGGAAGGTACCGCGAAGCACCTCCAGGGCCGTGCCCGTCAGCGCTACTACGGGGCCACCACCGTACCTGGCGCGAACTAGAGGGCTACTGGGCGGGATCGTCATCAGGCGGTCCCGCCCGGCCGTTTCTGACCCGAAACCATTTCGATCTTTCTGACACAGGAGCATTCATCATGGGCGCATTCGCCGTTATCGACCCGGCCACGGGCACCACCCACGCGGAGTACCCCGCGGCCACCGACGCCGAGGTCGAGGCAGGACTCAGCTCTGCCCAGACCGCCTACCAGGAATGGTCGCGGACCACCACGGTGGCCGAACGCGCGGCCTTGGCCCAGCGGCTGGCCGAGCTCTTTGTTGAACGCAAGGACAAATTGGCCGCGATCATCAACCGGGAAATGGGTAAGCCGCTTCACCAGGCCGTGGGAGAAGCAGAGTTCTCCGCCACCATTGCTTCGGCCTTCGCGCAGAATGCCGAAGAGTGGCTGGCCGATGAACAGCTCGAGGTGGCCGACCGGCTGCGGAGCTTCTTCCGGTACCAGGGCCTCGGGGTGATCCTTGGCATCATGCCGTGGAATTACCCCTACTACCAGGTGGCCCGCTTCGCTATCCCCAACATCATCCTGGGCAACACCGTCATTGTCCGCCACGCCAGCCAATGCCCGGAATCGGCACTTGCGCTGGAAGAACTCTTCCGCGACGCCGGCTTCCCCGAGGGCGCCTACGTCAACCTCTTTGCCACCCACCAGCAGATTTCGGACCTCATTGCCGACGACCGGGTGCAGGGTGTTTCGCTCACTGGCTCGGAGCAGGTGGGAGCCATCGTGGCGGAACAGGCAGGACGCGCGCTGAAGAAATGCGTGCTGGAACTCGGCGGCGCCGACGTGTTCCTGGTCCTGGACACCGACGACGTGGACCTTGCAGTGAAGAAGGCCGTGATGGGCCGCATGGGCAACACCGGCCAGTCCTGCAACGGCTCCAAGAGGATCGTGGTGCTGGAGAAGTACTTCGACGAATTCTCGGAGAAGTTCAAGGCAGCGATCGCCGGACAGTCCTACGAGAACGGCGATTTCGGCCCGCTCTCCTCCGACTCTGCCACCAGTTTCCTGAAGGACCAGGTGCAGGGAGCGGTGGACCAGGGCGCCGAGATCCTCGTGGGCAACAACCAGCCCCAGGGCAACGTCTTCACACCGACGGTCCTCACCAACATCACCCCGTCCATGGACGTCTACAGCCAGGAACTCTTCGGCCCTGTCGCACAGCTCTACAAGGTGGGCAGCGACGAGGAAGCGGTCAAGCTCGCGAACTCTTCGCCCTACGGCCTTGGCTCCGTGGTGATCTGCGACGACCTTGAGCGTGCCGAGCGCGTCGGCAACCAGCTCGACGTCGGCATGGTGTTCGTCGGAGCCTACGACCTCAGCGGCGCCGACGTTCCCTTCGGCGGCGTGAAGAAGTCCGGCTACGGACGTGAACTGGGCAAGGTGGGCATGCTTGAGTTCGCCAACAAGAAGCTGTTCCGCTTCGCGAAGTAGGGCTTGCGCACAAAGGAGGCCGGATCCCCACGATCCGGCCTCCTTTTGTGTCGTCGCTAAGACGTGGAGCGCCTATGCCTGGTAGGTCGTGTTCCCGGAAACCTCCGGGACCTCCACCCACGCGCCGGACCCGGCACTGCGCAAGGAAGCGTCCACCAATTCGGAAGCCGACCAGCCGTCTGCTGCCGAGGGGCCGATCTGCTTTCCTTCGGCAACCGAGCGCAGGAAGAGGGCCGCCTCGATCGTCTTGAGGTCGTTGAAGCCGATACCGGGCCCCGGTCCGGGCTGGAAGCGTCCGAATTCCCCGAACGACGGCGGCGTCATGATGGTCCGGTAGCCGCTGCGGTCCGTAGCAACTTCGAGCTGGTTCATGCGTTCGAAGTTCCACCGCAGGGACCCTTCGCTGCCGTAGACCTCCACGATGTATTCGGCGTGAGGGCCGATCGCCACGCGGGTGGTCTCGAACATGCCGATCGCGCCGTCTTCGAAGCGAGCCAGCATAGCGGTGTAGTCCTCGTTTTCGACTTCGCGGGTGACGTCCGAAGCTTCCCCGGTATTGAAGGAGTTGGAGGAGGTGCCGGCCGGGAGCGGGCGGTCCTTGATGAAAGTTTCGGTGACCGCGTTGACCGACGCGATGCGTCCCACCAGGAACTGTGCCAGGTCGAATCCGTGGCTGAGGATATCGCCGAGGACGCCGGACCCTGCCCGGGCCTGCTCATAGCGCCACGTAAAGACCTGGGTGGGGTCCGAGGCATAGCCGGTGAGGAGCCGGATCTGCACGTTGGTGATGCGACCAAGGGCCCCGGAGCGGATGAGGCGACGGGCTTCGGCGATGGCCGGGGCGTGTCGGTAGTTGAAACCGACCGAGGTAATAAGCCCGGCTGCTTCGGCACCTTGCGCGATTTCGCGGGATTCCCGGGCACTGCGCCCCATGGGTTTCTCAATCCAGAAATGCTTGCCTGCTTCGATGGTGGCCAGCGCAATTTCGTGGTGGAGGAAGTTGGGGGAGCAGATGGAAACGACGTCGACGTCAGGGTTTTCCAGGACCTTGCGGTAGTCGGTGGCGGTTTCCTTGTATCCGAGTGCGTCTTCGGCGTGGTGGCGGCCGGCGTCGTCCGGGTCGGCCGCGATCACAAGCTCGGGGTGCTGCGGCAGTTCCGGGAAGAACTGTTTGGTGGCCAGGTAGGCGCGTGAATGCAGTCGCCCCATCCATCCCACCGAAATCAGGCCAACGCCAATGCGCTTCTGGTCTTCCAAGAGGACTCCTCTGTCTAGCAACTGGTTTCTCTGATGCGGTGCCGCGCCAAGGGGCGGCATCTGTCGATCAGCCTACGAATGCTGAGGGTGTGTGCTGTGTCTCAATCTGAGACATCCGCGGGTTCCAGTGCGCTGTTTTAGTGGAACGTGACAGCTGGCCACGCCTACCAAGAGGGAGTTCCGTCGACGATGAGGGACCGGAATCTACTGCTTCGTACAGAGCGACTGCGCGTGCTCATCACCGGTGCCGGCTCCGGCGTCGGGGAAGCTACGGCGAAGCTTTTCGCGGGCAGGGGAGCCAGGGTTGCGCTGCTGGGCCGCCGTTCGGCTGAACTGCGGCGCGTGGCGGACGAGATCGACGGCGATGCGCACACCGTCGTCGCTGACGTCGCGAACGCCGAATCCGCCGTCAGCGGTGTGCGCGGGGCGATCCACGCGCTCGGCGGCATCGACGTAGCGGTCAACGCGGCAGGCATCGCGGGCTACGTCCCCCTGGAGGACCTGAACGAAAACCGTTGGTCCGAAGTGCTGGACACCAACCTGTCCGGAACGTTCTACGTCGCCCGCGAAGCGGGGCTGCACATGCGGAAGGCGGGCAGCGGCGCAATTGTGAACGTCGCTTCCGATCTCGCTTCGATGGGGGTTCCGGGACTGGCGCACTACTGCGCAGCGAAGGCGGGAGTCGTCGGCCTGACCCGGGCGCTTGCTTTGGAGCTCGCCCCGGACGTCCGTGTCAACGCCGTCTGCCCCGGGCCCATCGATACGCCCATGCTGCGGGCGGGACTTGCGGGCGGAGCCGACCCGGGTACGGCCCTGCAGCAGAAGGAAGGCTCGGTGCCGCTCAACCGGCTCGCCGACCCCGCAGAGGTGGCGGCGGCGATCTACTTCCTGGCCGTCGAAGGTACCTTCGCCACCGGCACCAGCATGGCGTTCGACGGCGGCACAACAGCCGCATAACGGCCTCACCAAATACCCGACCAGACAGATACAAGCCCAAGGAGCTTTGAAGGATATGCAAGAGTCGAATTACAACGATCTGCGGAGCGCACGGTGGTTCGCCCCGCACGACCTGACCGGGTTTGTGCACCGTACGGCCATCCAGGCCGAGGGCTTCTCGCGTTTCGCCCTCAAGGACAAGCCGGTGATCGGCATTGCCAATTCCTGGTCCGAGCTCGTGAACTGCAATATCCACTTCAAGCTCCTGGCCGAGGCCGTCAAGCGCGGCGTGCTGATGGCCGGCGGCCTGCCGCTCGAGTTCCCCACCATTTCGCTGGGGGAGAGCCTGATGAAACCCTCGGCCATGCAGTTCCGCAACCTCATGGCCATGGACGTCGAGGAATCCATCCGCGCCTACCCCCTCGACGCGATCGTCCTGCTGGGCGGCTGTGATAAGACGGTCCCGGCCCAGCTCATGGGTGCCGCCAGCGCAGACATTCCCACGATCATGCTGACGGGCGGACCACAGGAACCGGCCCACTTCCGGGGCAAGCAGCTGGGCGTCGGCACGGACACCTGGAAGTACGCGGACGAACTGCGGGCAGGCAAGATCACCGAGGCGGACTTCGACGAACTGGAATCCGCCGCCAAGCCCTCCGCCGGCCACTGCAGCGAGATGGGCACGGCCTCCACCATGACCTCCCTCGTGGAGGCGCTCGGCATGTGCCTGCCCGGCAGCGCATCCATTCCGGCCGTCGATTCACGCCGCGGGCAAGCCGCGGAAGCCACCGGCCGGCGCGCCGTGGAAATGGCCCTGTCGCAGGGTCCAAAACCCAGCGAAATCCTCACCAAGGAAGCATTCGACAACGCCATCACTCTCCTCATGGCCGTTGGGGGCTCAACCAATGCCGTGGTCCACCTGCTGGCCCTCGCGCGAAGGGTTGGCTACGAACTGCAGCTGGACCGGTTCCACGAAATCTCCCAGCGGACACCGCGCATCGCCAATGTGCGTCCGTCCGGTGAGTACCTGGTGAAGCAGTTGTTCGAAGTCGGGGGCATCCCCACCGTGCTGAAGGCGCTGGACCCGCTGCTGAACAGGGACGCGGTCACGGTCACCGGCGAGTCGCTCCAAAAGGGTTACATCTCAGCGCCCGGGCCGGACGGCGTCGTCGTCAGCACGCTCGAGGAACCCTTCGACGCTTCAGGCGCCATCGCCGTCGTCCGCGGCTCCCTGGCACCGAACGGTGCGGTCATCAAGCGCAGCGCAGCCTCCAAGGATCTGTTGCAGCACAAGGGCTCTGCAATCGTCTTCGAGGACATCTACGACCTCGGGCGGAGGATCGACGATCCCGAGCTGGACGTCACCGAGGACTCGGTCCTGGTGCTGCGCAACAGTGGTCCGGTGGGTGCGCCCGGCATGCCGGAATGGGGGATGCTTCCGATCCCCGAAAAACTCCTGCGCCGCGGAATCCGGGATGTGGTGAGAATTTCGGACGCGCGCATGAGCGGGACGGCCTTCGGGACCACCGTGCTGCATGTTTCCCCGGAAGCCGCCGTAGGAGGTCCCCTCGCGATCGTGCGGGACGGCGATCCGATCGTGCTCGACGTCGAGAACCAGCGACTCGATCTCGATATCCCGGAGGAGGAGATCGAGAGCCGGCTGGCGGAACTGAAGCTCCCTGAACCGAAGTACCGGCGCGGCTACGGGCGCCTGTTCATCGACCATGTCAACCAGGCCGATGAGGGCTGCGACTTCGACTTCCTGAAAGGCCTGCCTGACGAGGAACCGCAGCGGCTGCCCTACGGCCTGATGAGCGGATGGCAGGGCGGCTGGTAGCCAGCGCCGCCACATCCATCCACACACCGGCGGCCGTCCGATGCAGGACGGCCGCGGAAGGAGATAACGTGTCACGACCGAAAGTGATTGTGATCGTCCAGGAGGGCCGCCCGGTACCTCCGGTCGAGCGTTTGGAAGCGGAAGCCGATGTTGTGGTGGTCCGGACAGCCGAGGAATTCCGGGCAGCTCAGCCCGGTGCGGGAATCCTGTTCCTGAACGACTTCCGCACCAAGCTCCTGCGCGAAGTAGGCCCCGGCGAACTGCGCTGGATCCACACCTCCAGCATCGGCGTCGACAGCCTGATGACCGACGAAATCGTGAACAGCGACATAGTGGTCAGCAATTCGCGGGGCGTCTGCGAACGACCCATCGCCGAGTGGGTACTCGGCGTGCTGCTGATGTTCACCAAAGACCTTCGCCGGACCATCGAGCTGCAGCAGGCACGCACTTGGCAGCACCGCGAAACGGAGCCACTGCTGGGCAGGAAAGTCCTGGTGGTGGGTCCCGGGCCGGTTGGCCGGGAGACGATCCTCTTGCTGAGGGCAGCGGGCATGGACGTCACAGTCGTGGGGCGTTCCGCGAGGGACGACGCGCAGCTCGGTCCCATCTCAGGTTTCGATGACCTCGACATGCTTCTGGGCCAGGCCGAGGACGTCGTGCTGACGCTGCCGCTTACGCAGGAGACGCGCGGCCTGTTCAATGGGTCCCGCTTCGACAAGATGAGGCCGGGCGCCAGGCTCGTGAACGTCGGCCGTGGCGCCGTCGTGGTGGAACAGGACCTCATTGACGCGATCGACTCGGGACATCTCCGTGCTGCTGCGCTTGACGTCTTTGAACACGAACCCTTGCCCGCCGAGAACCCGCTGTGGAGTCGGAGGAACATTCTCGTCTCGCCTCATGCCTCCGGTGACTTGATCGGCTGGCGGGGGAGGGTGGTGGAGTCGTTCGCCCGGAACCTCCAGCGCTGGAAGACGGACGAACCCCTCCACGATGTGGTGGACCTCAAGAAGCTCGGGGGCACGGCTGCATTGGTTCCCGACAAGCCCTGAAATCTCCGGATTCCCTCATGGGAAACCGATGTCTCAAGCTGGTACAGTGCTCCCACGATCCCCGTCGATAGTGTGATTCAGCACTAGAACTTTCGTGACGAGGATTACATGTCAAGCATTGCAAGAGGTACGACGAAAACGCCGACCCACACCCAGGAACACAAGCTAAGCGGCAACATGGGAGTGGGCGAACTCGTAATGAACGTGCTCGCCTTCTCTTCCCCGCTTACGACGGTTGCGGGCACTCTGCCTGTGATGCTGCTGTTCAGCGGCCACACGGCGCCGGGCATCTACATCATGGTGACGCTGATGCTGCTCATCTTCTCTGTTGGCTTCGTAAAGATGAGCCGAAGCGTAGAAGCCCCAGGGGGTTTCTACTCCTTCGTGACCGCAGGACTCGGCAAGCCGGCCGGGCTCGGGGGAGCGCTTCTGGCCCTCTTCGGCTACGTTTTCATCGGGTTCTTCGCCCCTCCGCTGTTCGCCGTGACGCTGCAGAGCTTCGTGGTCAACACCCTGAAGGGTCCGGACATTCCGTGGTACTGGTACGGGCTCGGCATCATCGCGATCACCACGATGCTGGCCTACAACCGGATCGACCTCTCGGCCAAGGTGCTCACCGTGGTCATGCTTCTTGAGTCGACAGTTGTCGTCATCTTCGACATCGCGGCTTTCGCTACCGGTTCTGGTGAAACTGTCCAGGGCATCGGATTCTCGATGCCCTGGATCACCGACGCAGGCTTGGGCCTGGCACTCCTGTTCGCCGTCGGAAATTTCTTCGGCTTCGAAGCAACCGTCATCTACCGCGACGAGGTCAAGAACCCCGATCGCACCATTCCCCGGGCGACCTACCTGGCGGTCGTAGGAATCGGCCTCTTCTACGCCGTGGCGGCGTGGGCGTACACCACGTTCTATGGTGCCGACAACGTCCAGGCGGAGGCCACGGCAAACACGGTAAACCTCTTCAACGACGGCGCGACTGCTTTGGTAGGGAAGATCTTCGCGGACATCGCCGTGGTGCTCCTCATGACGTCAATCCTTGCCTCAATGCTCTCCATCCAGAACATCGCAGCCCGGTACAGCTTCTCCCTTGCAGCCGACGGGGCCTTGCCCTCCGCGCTGGGCCGTGTACACCCCAGCCACAAATCGCCGTATGTATCGGCGGTTGTGATCGGGCTGACCTGGGCCGGAGCCACGGTAATTTTCACGCTCGCGGGGGTCTCTCCGGACGCCCTTTACCCCATCGCCAGCGGCAGCGGCACCTTCGCCGTGCTCCTCCTGATGTTCATTACCAGCTTCGCCGTGCTCGTCTACTTCCTCCGCCGCCGCAGTTTCGCTCCGGAATCGGTCTGGAAGACTATCGTGGCCCCGATCATCAGTGTCGCCTTCCTGGGCGTAATAACCTACCTGGCGATCACCAACTACCCGGAGCTGATCGGCGGATCGGCCATCATGACGGCGATCTTCATGACCTTCACCTTTGCCTTGTTCTTCGGCGGCATCGCCTACGCATTCTTCCTGCGCGCCAAGCGGCCGGACGTGTATGCGCGCCTCGGCCGGCAAAAGATCGGCTGACCAAACCCCTTTCCACATCCGCGACACATCGACATCGGGGAGCTTTGCAATGACGCAACAGATCAGGATCGGCCTGTTCGGCACCGGACGGATCGGCCAGGTGCACGCGATGAGCCTGGCAACTTTGGACGAAGCAACACTCACCTGGGTCTGTGACCCTTTCATCGAGGGAGCCAAACGGACGGCCGCCGAGTTTGGCGGCCGGGTGAGCGACGACCCTGCGGAGGTGTTCGCCTCCGGGGAGGTCGACGCCGTAATTGTCGCTTCACCCACGGCGACCCACGTGGACCTTGTGGAGATGGCGATCGACGCCGGCGTGCCCGTGCTTTGCGAGAAACCCATTGACTTGGACATCGCCCGCGTGGATGCGCTCCGTGCGAAGGCGTCGGCGTCGGACGTGCCCATCGCCTTGGGATTCAACAAGCGCTTCGACCGGCACTTTGTGGAACTGAAGCGCCGCGTGGCGGCGGACGAAATCGGTACCTTGGAGCAGATGGTGATCACCAGCCGGGACCCGGGGGAGCCGCCGGCATCGTACCTTGCCGAATCAGGCGGAATCTTCCGGGACATGACTATCCACGACCTGGACATGGCGCGGTACTTCATCCCCGACATCGTTGAAGTATCGGCGCAGGGCGCAAATGTCTTCAGCGAGAACGTCCGTCAGGCGGGGGACTTCGACTCGGCAGTGGTCACCCTGCGCGGGTCGAAGGACCAGCTCGTGACGATCGTGAATTCCCGCCATGCGTCCTACGGCTACGACCAGCGGATTGAGGCTTTCGGCTCAACGGGCTTGATGCAGGTGGGCAACAAGAATGACACGCTCGTCCGGCACTGGAGCGCCAGGTCGGTCGAAGCCATCGGCCCCTATCAGAACTTTTTCCTGGAGCGCTACGCGGAGGCCTACCGGCTCGAAGTCGCTGAGTTCCTGCGCGCGGTACGGGGATTGCCATCCCGCAGCCCGGGCTTTGAGGATGGCCGCGCGGCGCTGATCCTGGCCGACGCAGCCGGTAGATCGGCCCGTACAGGAGCCGCAGTGGCCGTAGACCTGGCCTCCTAGGCCCCACATGCCGCCTGCCTGGGCCGCGCGACGTTTCGCAACATTCCGCGCGGCCCGGCGCAGGTTTTGGCTTCAGCAAAACCTGCACAAATACGGAAAGAAACATGGGAAGAATTCGCCAGGGCCGCGACACAATTGCAGCGCCCTTTCCCTCCTGGGATGTCACGTGGGAGAAAGCAGAGATCGGTGATTTCGTGTGTCTGCAAATGCCTGGATGGCCGCCTCAGCATGGGCTTGTGCAGGACAAGACGGCCAATGGCGACATTGTCTGGGTAATCTCGGCCGGCGAACGCCGCTTGGTCCACGTGGGAGATGGCTGCAGCCTGACGGTAATCGGATAACCCAATTCGCCGGAATTCATCGGTTTGATCCTCACATGCAATGAGTCTGAAGTCGGCACTTTAAGGCCCTTTTGAAACGTATCAGGCGTGTTCCAAAGTGGCACACATTCCCATATGTGGAGCCGGTCAAACTTCAACTAAGTGAAACAGTGTGGCGAAGGTCACGCGGCTAATGGGCTCCCGTGGAATTACCCATGAAGCTGCAAATCAAACAACATCGTCTGATTGACCGCCCGCCAAAGGTGTTTCACCGGTTCATTTGCATGGCCCTATCAAACGAGGATGAGATGACCGACGCACCACCAGCGACGCCTCCACTGGTCGCACTCAAAGACATACACAAGACATTCGGGGCGGTGTCCGCACTGCGCGGCGTCAGCATCGATGTCCAGCCCGGCGAAACCTTTGCACTGCTGGGGGACAATGCCGCCGGCAAATCAACCCTCATGAAGGTCCTCACGGGTGTGTACCAACCCGATCGCGGATCCATTGAGCTGGACGGAAAGAAGACCGAGTTCCCCACGCCGTCGGCCTCCCGCGACCAGGGAGTCGAGATGGTTTACCAGGACTTCGCCCTGGCGGACAACCTTGATGTCCGGACCAACGTTTTCCTGGGGCGGGAGCCGCAAAAGAACATCCTGGGCCCGCTGCTGAAAATCATCGACCGGAAGAAGATGGAAGCCGAGACCAAGCGGGTGCTCGAGCGGTTGGACATTCCCATCAACCCCCGGCTCAAAGTCAAGCGCTTGTCGGGTGGACAGCGGCAAGCCGTGGCGATTGGCCGGGCCCTGGCCTTCGACGCACGCCTGATCATCATGGACGAGCCCACCGCGAACCTGTCGGTGGCCAAGGTGGACAAGCTCATCGAGGTGACGCAGCGGCTCAAGGACCTGGGCATCGCGGTCATCATCATCACGCACAGGCTGGATGAGGCTTTCGCCGTTGCCGACCGTTTCGCCGTCATGCGCCAAGGGCAGGTTGTGGGGCGTTTCCACGTAGGAGACGTCACCGAAGCCCAGGTTGCGCACCTCATCTCACACGGCACCCTTGACGGTTATGTCGACAACGGGAGCGGCATCCCCGACGAGCGCCGCCGGATCGGAAGCACCTCGTCGATGGACGTCGTTGATGCACTGGCCGCACGCGGTACTACGAACGGGAGTGACTCGTGACCCTCACCATGGAAAACCTCAAGGCAAAGCTGGGACCAGCTGACCTGAAGGAGGGATCCGTTGCCACGAAGGCCAAGCGCTTCATCGGGGACTACGGAATCCTCATCTTCTTCGTCCTCATCATCGTGTTCCTGGCTGCCGCGGCTCCGAACTTCCTCACGCTGAACAACATCGTCAACGTGATCAGGCAATCGTCGATCATCGGGGTGATCGCGCTGGGGATGACCTTCATCATGATCACCGCCGGCATTGACCTGTCAGTCGGCTCAGTGGTCGGTTTGGCCGGCATGACCTTTGCTTTGCTCGCCCCCGCCAGCGGAGGTGCGTTCTGGCTCCCGCTGATGGCAGGGCTGGGCGTGGGGCTGCTGGTGGGATTCCTCAGCGCAGCGCTGGTGGTATGGGGTGCGATCCTGCCGTTCCTGGCCACGTTGGCGACGATGGCCATCGCTCGAACCGCAGTGCTGGTGATGACCGACGGCCAGGTAGTCTCCGGTCTGAGCGGCCCGGCCGAATGGCTCGGATCAGGGTTCGTCGGCCCCGTCCCTGTGCCGGTGATCATTTTCCTCCTGGCAGCACTCCTGTGTGAGTTTGTGCTGAGCCGCACAAAATTCGGCTCGCACGTCTACGCGGTGGGCGGCAACGAGGAATCCGCCAAGAAGGTGGGAATCTCCACTAACCGGGTGCTCTTCACCGTCTATCTCATAGGTGGCGTCACGGCAGCGCTGGGCGGCCTCGTCCTGACAGCGCGTCTCGATGGTGCGGCGCCCGTTGCCGGAACCGGCTACGAACTCCAGGTGATTGCCGCCGTCGTGATCGGAGGGACAAGCCTCTTCGGCGGCGTCGGAACCATCCGGGGAACCGTCATCGGCGTCCTTCTCCTGGGTGTCGTGATGAACGGCATGAACCTGCTCGGCGTCTCCTCCTACTTCCAGCAAGGAGTCCAGGGCATCATCCTGGTCCTCGCCGTGCTGCTGAACCGCTGGAAGTCAGACTGACCGGCTGCACGGTTCCCCCGCACACTGCACGATTCCCCAACAAACAATCTCCTGAGCACAGAAACCATTGAAAGGAACAACCATGGGTATGCGACAAAAGTTCGCCATGGCCACCGCAATGCTCGCCGCAGGTGCCATCACCCTGACCGGGTGTGCCGGCAGCGGCAACGCCAGCAATGCGTCCACCGGAGGCAAGACCTACAACATCGGCGTTGTGGTCCTGGACCTGCAGGACCCGGACCTGGCACACATGACCGAGGCCATGAAGAAGACGGCCGATGAAAAGGGCGTCAAGCTCAACATCACCGACTCCAAGAAGGACGTCGGCAGCGAACTGAACCAAGTCGAAGACCTGCTTACCCGCCAGGTCGACGCCGTCATCATGCAGCCCTTGGACGGCGAGGCCAGCCAGAACGCCGCAAAACGGGTCATCGCCGCCAACATTCCGCTGTTCATCCTCTCGACCGAATTCGCGGAGGGCGCAGACGTCGGGTACAAGAGCTACATCGGTGTGGACGACACTGTCGCCGGCGAGATGCAGGCCGAGTACCTCAACAAGCTCCTCCCCAACGGCGGCAACCTTGTCTTTGCGGCCGGCGTCTACGGAGCGTCCTGGACCGACCGCCGCAAGTCGGGCTTCGACAAGACCATCAACAAGAACTTCAAGATTGTCGCGGAGTTCCAGGCGAAGGGCAGCCGCGACGAAGCGAAGCGCAACATGGAGGACACACTGCAGCGTTTCCCGTCGGGCAAGATCGACGCCGTGGTGGCGAACAACGACGAAATGGCCATCGGTGCAGCCTCGGCCATCGCCGACGCGCACCGCACGGCCGAGTTCAAGGCAGTAGTTGGCGTCGATGGCACCGATCCCGCGCTGCAGGACATCAAGGCCGGGACCATGTCGGCCACGGTGCGCCAGGATTCGGCCGGGCAGGGCGTCAAGGCAGTGGAGGTTGTCACCGAATTCCTCAAGGGCGGGAAGGTGGAGAACCGCTACACTCTGCCCTTCACCCTCATCACCAAGGACAACCTGTCTGAGTTCCTGAAGTAACCGGACCCTGTTCATGAACGGGCGCGGCGGATCCATCCGCCGTGCCCGTTCTGTTTTGGCACACTGCAGCGGTAGCCGCGCCTGCCTACACTCGCGTGGAACCAACGAAATGGAGAACGCAACCATGCCCAAGCGCGATGACGCCGCGGTGACCCGCTTACTGCACGAACTCCGGGACCGGGGCATCGAGGTGGACGACTCCCAGCGACGGCTTTCCGAGTACTCCTACGATGCTTCAAACTATCGCGTGCGTCCGGCCGCCATTGCCTTCCCCCGCAACGTCGGCGAGGTGCGGACCATTTTGCGGGCGTGCTCGGAGTTGGGAGTGCCAACTACCCCGCGTGGCGGAGGAACCTCGATGGCGGGAAACGCAATCGGCCAGGGTGTGGTCATCGACCTTTCCCGCCGGATGACTTCGGTAGGAACCGTCGACGCCGGCAATGCGACAGTGTGGGCCGACGCGGGGGTTGTCCTGGGTGAGCTGCGGACCCACGTCGAGAAGGCCACCAATGGAGAGCTGACCTTCGCCCCCGACCCGTCATCCCTGACCCGCGCCACCATCGGAGGCTCGATCGGCAACGACGCCTGCGGAAACCACTCCGTTGCGTACGGCCGCATGACGCACCACGTAGTGGAGCTCGAACTGGTCACCGCCGACGGAGCCCACCTTAGGGCCGGGCGGGCCTTCCTGCACGCCGTGGACCAAACGGATGCCCGCTCGGTTGCCCGCGCAGAGGAACTCCTGCACGGCCTTAGATCGATGGTGCAGGCAAACCTGGCGCCGCTGCGGGTCGAACTGCAGAACACCCCCCGCCAGGTTTCGGGCTACCACCTCGGCCATTTGCTCCCCGAGCACGGTTTCAACGTTGCCGGCGCCTTGGCGGGCAGTGAGGGAACATGCGCCGTGGTTGTCCGGGCGCGGGTAGGCCTGGTGCAGAAACCACGCGCAACGGCGCTGCTCTGCCTCGGATACGAGGACACCGTCGAGTCCGCCCGCGACGTGATGACCATCCTGGCCGCGAAACCCAGCGCTATCGAGGCCCTTGACGCTTCGATCGTGGACATCATGCGCCACCGCCGGGGCGCGGCCAGTGTCGATTCCCTCCCGCAGGGCAACGCGTTCCTGATGGTTGAGTTCCCGGGCGACACCATCCTGCGGGCGGCCGAGGACTGTGAACAGCTGCTTGAGAAACTCCGGGCTGACGGCCGCGCCATCGATCACTCAATCGTCACGGAAGCCGTGGAACGGGCAAAGCTCTGGCGGGTCCGGGAAGACGGAGCCGGGCTCTCCTCGAAGCGGATCGATGGAGTGCAGACCTGGCCTGGCTGGGAGGACTCCGCAGTTGCCCCGGCACGGCTGGCCGACTACCTGGCGGAATTGCTGCCCCTCGTGAAGAAGCACGGCTACACCGCCTTCATGTATGGCCACTTCGGCGCGGGCTGCGTCCACATGAGGCTCGACTACGATCTGCGCAGTGACGCCGGGCGCCAAACCTTCGAAGACTTCACCCGCGAAGCGGCGGAACTGGTGGTGGCCCACGGCGGCTCACTGTCCGGGGAACACGGCGACGGACGGGCCCGGAGCGAATTGCTCGAAGTGATGTACTCCGCGGACATGATTGCCATCTTCAAGGCGTTCAAGCGCATCTGGGATCCCGCCGGAGTCCTCAACCCGGGGATCATCGTGGATCCTGAGCCGTTCTCGGCCTCCCTCGCGTTGGAAGGCGTCGCGAGGCCGGGCTCCGGCCACGGTGCGTCGCCGGCGGACCCGGCTGCCGCCGTCGTGCCTTCCTCCGAAGACCGGAACCTGCTCCCGGTGGTGAGTCCGTTCGTCGGCAACACCCATGCGTGCATCGGGGTGGGGCGCTGCCGGGCAAGCAGCGGCGGTTTCATGTGCCCGAGCTACCGGGCCAGCAAGGACGAAAAGGATTCGACGCGCGGGCGGGCCAGGGTGCTGCAGGAACTGACGCGGACCAAGGGAAGCAGCCGGGACGGTTGGTCGAGCCCCGAGGTCCGGGAGGCACTCGAGCTGTGCCTGTCCTGCAAAGCCTGCTCAGCCGACTGCCCAACCGGCGTGGACATCGCGGAGGCCAAGTCGCAGTTGGTCAATGAACACTACCGCGGACGGCTCCGGCCATTCACGCATTACTCCATCGGCTGGCTGCCTCGGTGGTTGCCGGCACTGACGAAGATCGCGCCGCTGGCTAATTTCGGCACGCGGATCCGGCCCTTCCGGTATGTGGCGGAGTTGCTGGGCATCAGCGCACGACGGCGGCTGCCGGACTTTGCGCGGGCCGGCAGGATCCGGCGCCGGGTGCGCGAAGCCGGATTCGTCGACAACGCGGAGGTGTTGCTTTTCATCGACAGCTTCACGCGCGCCTTCCGGCCGGAGGTTGTTCCCGCTGCCGCCCGGGTGCTGCGGGACTCCGGAAGGTCCGTGGGATGCAGTCCAGACGCCTGCTGCGGCTTGACCTGGATTTCCACGGGGCAACGCGACGGCGCCCGACGGCGACTGTCCCGGCTGATTACGAAGCTCGACGACGGTACGGACCGTGACATCGTGGTCCTCGAGCCCAGTTGCGCGGCGACCATCCGCGACGAAGGTCCAAAACTGGTGGGCGGTGCAGCAGCGTCCAGGGTTGCGGCCCGGGTCCGTTCCTTTTCTGTAGCCGTGGACGAGGCAATCAAACGCGGGTGGCGGCCGAAGTCGCTTCCACCCGAAACGGCCGTGCTCCAAACCCACTGCCATGAGCATGCCGTCTTCGGCGCCGGGGCCCAGAAGCGCGTCCTCGAGGCGTGGGGCGTACCCACGCTAGTTGAGTCGTCATCGTGTTGCGGTGTGGCAGGCAATTTCGGCTTCGAGGCGGAGCACTTCGACATGTCGATGAAGGTGGCGGAACACTCCATCATTCCCGCGCTTGCCGGAGCGCATGCCGACGCTTTGGTCCTCACTGACGGTTTCAGCTGCGCGATGCAGGTCTCGCAAATTGCTCCGGGGCAGGCAAGTAAGCATCTTGCCGTCGCTTTGGACGCAGGAACCGCTGAAGGTTAGGCCGCCGCATGGAGTTCGTCGGAGCTTTCTTTATCCTGGTTGCCGCCGGCCTGCGACTGGCCAGCGCCAATCTTGATTCCTCGCGATCCACAGGTGCGGTGACCAGCCCGGCAAAGACGCCAGCCCGGTTCAGCGTTCCGCCTGGAGCAGTCGTGATCATGGTGGCTGCGGCCGGAGTGTTTATCTTCGCTGCGAATGTGGGCCAGCCGTGAGCTTAATCCGTCTCCGGACCGCAAGCCGGCGTGTATCAAACTGACACGGTTGCCCTGAAAGCCCCGGTCGGATTCTGGTAGTGACCCCGAAAGTCCGATCAGTAACAAGGGTTGATCACGATGATGAACAGGAAGCTCGCTCAAGGCCGGCACGTGGAGTGGTTGCGTGCTTCGGCCAATTGCAACGACGTGAATCCGGGGGAACGGCCTGATCACCAGCTAAAACGCTCGGCAGGGATCGTTCATGGGCTCCGCCAGGACATGGCCGAAGGCCGTGACATCGGGGACACTACGCCTTGGCCCTCGCCGGTATCGTAGCCCTCACATCCTCCGTTCCTAACGATCGTTAGTTACACTGAAGGTTGACCCGGACCGAGAGCTGAAGGTTGAGATGAGCCAGTTGCCGCGTGAGCGGGCGAATGCTGCCGTCACGGCGTTCCTGTCGAGCCGTGACTGGTCCAGCCAGACGCCCGCGCGTCGCCGGATCCTTGCGGCGTTCCTGCAGCTTGCCACTTCGCGGGGTTTCGAATCCGTGACGATGAGAACCCTGGGCCGCGAGCTGGACATGAAGGCGCCCAGTCTTTACTCGAGCTTTCCTAGGGGCAAGGACGAAATCGTGGCGGAGTCGCTTCGCTGGTTCACCCACAACTTTGCCCGTGACCTGCTTGCCGCAGCCAAAGAGGCCGGGTCGGCCGAGGAATACTGGTCAGCTCTAGTCCGCTTCCACATCGCGCAGCAGCTGCAGCGGCCCGAGGCCGATCTCTGGAACCTCCTCGTCGCTACCGACCGTGTTGCGCGGTTCCTGGGCGACGAAGTCCGGGACGAAGTCGTCTTATGGACGGGCCTGCACGAGGACATGTTCATCGCGGCCGCAGAAGAGATGGGCTACGAACTATCCGTCCAAACCACCAAGGTGATCTTCACGATCCTGGACGGCGCCGGGCACTGGGCCAATTGGGGCGGCAGTGAATCCGGGCTCGCCGAGATGCTCGACAACGCGGTCCTCTTGACCCGTTCAATCCTCGAAGTCTGCAGTGGAAGCCGTGCCGCGGCCTAGTTGTACTCAGTACACCTAGTCGCGATCGCGCGAGGTCATGGTGAAGCACCGGTCGGTGCGTCGACGATCCTTCTCAATACGCCCTTAGCTTCTGCTCGGTCCGCGGCCAAAGATCCGGCGCGCGGGCGGATTGGCGACCGGCCAGGTGTCCCAAGCTGGCACACCGCCAGCCCTGGCGGCGTCGATACCGTGATTCAGCACTCCAAACATAGTGACGAGGATTACATGAACAGCACCACAATCGACGCGCCGAAAGTGGCGCGCCCCTCCCAGGAGAACAAGCTCAGCGGCAACATGGGGGTGGGTGAGCTTGTGATGAACGTGCTCGCGTTCTCTTCCCCGCTGGCCACAGTCGCCGGAACCCTGCCTGTCCTGCTCATGTTCAGCGGCCAGACGGCCCCGGCGATCTACACTCTGGTCACGCTGATGCTTCTGATCTTCTCCGTTGGTTTCGTGAAGATGAGCCGAAGTGTCCAGGGGCCCGGCGGGTTCTATTCGTTTGTCACAGCTGGGCTGGGCAAACCCGCAGGTCTCGGTGGCGCCTTCCTCGCACTCTTCGGTTACGTTTTCATCGGATTCTTCGCCCCGTCCTTCTTCGGCGTTACCCTGCGGGGTTTCGTCGTCAACACACTGAACGGACCGGACATCCCTTGGTACTGGTACGCGTTGGCCATCACCGCCGTGACGACTGTCCTCGCCTATAACAGGATCGACCTCTCCGCGAAACTGCTCAGTGCCGTAATGCTTCTAGAGGTCGCCATCATTATCGTCTTTGACATCGCGTCGTTCTCGGCCAACGGGCTGCGCGCGGTCCAGGAGGTGGGTTTCGCCCTCCCGTCAGTAACAGACGCAACCGTCGGGCTGGCCCTGCTGTTCGCCGTCGGGAACTTCTTCGGATTCGAGGCCACCGTCATCTACCGGGACGAAGTCAAGAACCCCGATAAGACAATCTCGCGTGCCACGTACCTGGCCGTCGTCGGAATTGGACTCTTCTACGCTCTCGCCGCCTGGGCTTTCATCGCTTTCCTGGGGCCGGAAAACGTGCAGGCGGCCGCCGAAAGCAACACAGTAAACCTGTTCAACGAGGCCGTTGGCGCGCTGGTCGGAAAGATCTTCGCCGACGTGGCCATGATCCTGCTCATCACCTCGGTCCTGGCCTGCATGCTGTCCGTGCAGAACATTGCGGCCCGGTACAGCTTCTCACTTGCGGCGGACCACGCCCTTCCTTCTTTCCTGGGCCGCGTCCACCCCCGCCACAAGTCGCCCTATGTCTCGGCCCTTGCCGTCGGCCTGATCTGGGCCGTGGCGACAGTGGTCTTCACCATCCTGGGGGTCTCGCCCGACGCCCTTTACCCGATTGCGAGCGGAAGCGGAACGTTCGCCGTGCTTCTCCTGATGTTCATCACCAGTTTCGCCGTGCTTGTGTACTTCCTGCGACGTCGCAGCTTTGCTCCCGAGTCGGTGTGGAAGACGATTGTCGCTCCGCTGATCAGCGTGGTGTTCCTGGGCGCTATCACCTACCTGGCTATTGCCAACTACCCTGAACTCATCGGCGGCTCGACCATCATGACCGTTATCTTCATGACCTTCACCTTCGCGTTGTTCGCCGGCGGAATTGTTTACGCTCTCTTCCTCCGCTCCAAGAGGCCCGACATCTATTCGCGCCTGGGCCGGCAGAAGGTCGACTGATCCAGCCTGCAATGTTCCATCCACCAAGGACTGGGCGGGTTCCCTAGGAACCGCCCAGTCCTTGTTGACTAGGGACGGGGTGCCATGTGCGGCTCCCTCGTTCCTGCCTCGTGCGCCAAACGATCAGGACCAACGAGGCCAGCGCAACGGCGGCACCCAGGTGGCAAGGGGACGTTTTGTTTGCCGGGCAGTTCCGTGCGAACCGGAAAAGTGTCCCAAAGTGGCACCTTTGGTCCTGGCGTCCAGGCCCGATTCTGGAAGGGACATGAAGGCAACCAGTCTTAGTGAGTTGATCTCGATGATGAACCGGAAGCTCGCGCACGGGCGGCACGTTGAATGGGCCCGCACGACTTCAGAGTGCGCCCGGACCCTGGGGCACGGACTGGTGCAAGCCGAGCAATATCCGGCGTCGGGAGACGTCATCGGTATGCGGGAGGGAACCCTTCGCGTTCCGCGTACGCCGCTTGTTGAACCGACGTACGACGGCTTGTGGCCGCACGTCGCCTGATTGCGGTTGCCAGCATTCCCCGGCGGTGGTCGGTGTGCGTCACGGAGGGTTGACTACGGTTTCGGCGCGCTCGACCAACACACGAACGAACGGTAAGAAATGAAAGCCCGAGATGTTTCCAGAAGGCAAACGAGGATTGTCGCGTTGGTGGATTGGCGCGAACTGCAGGCAGGCGAACTCGTGAGCATTCTGAAGGACGCAAAGTGCGTTGCCCAAGGCCGGGTCGAGGAAGTGTCCGGAAGCGGGGGAGTGCTCTGGCTCGTGGACGAGGACTTCGAAACCCGGACATTCTTCAAGTCAGACGGGATTCAAATTCGAAAGCTTTGAACTGTGGTTGATGTCGGAAGGCCAAGGAAGGTCTCAAGGTAATCCGCCTAGTCGGCGGATGCTCCGTAGTTTTCGAGGCTGATGGAACGACGGGGCGTCGCCGACGAACCCTGAGCAACTCAGGGAAAGGCGGGCCTCAACGGGGGTTGTCGGAGCAGGTGTCGGTGGAACGTGAGGCCGCCGCTGCCACCGGGATCGGCAAACAGTGGCGCGCGGAGAAACTCATCGCTTCCCTGCGCGCCACCGTTCGCCGACCCGCACTGCGGGGGTCAGCGCCGAGGGCGACCGCCGGTGCTTTGGTCAGTGACGGTTATGGGCGCAGCTTCCCGCCCTAGTCCTTCGAAGGCCGATATTCCAACAATTCGTGATGGCAGTGCAGCAGGAACTCGTGTCTGTAGTGAAGGCCTATCCAAGGGGATGCGAAGTAGTCGTCGATGCCAAAGTTCTGAACAATGGGTGCTTCCTCACCGCTCCTGACCTCAATTGGCATACGCGGAGGAAGCGCTGTCGGAACCAGGCTAGGGAATGCTATTCGATTTCGGGGCATGCTCTCTCCTCATATTGGAAGGTGCGTTCGGTCAGAAGGCCCGGAGGATGTCTTCGACGCGCTGTTTGGCGTCGCCAAAAAGCATTTGGGAGTTTTCCCGGTAGAAGAGCGGGTTTTGGACGCCCGCATAGCCTGCGGCCATGGAGCGTTTGAAAACGACGACGTTTTCGGCCTCCCAGACGCGGAGGACAGGCATTCCGGCGATGGGGCTGCCCGGGTCTTCTGCCGCTGCAGGGTTGACCGTGTCATTGGCTCCGATGACGAGGACGACTGTTGTTTCGTTGAGGTCGTCGTTGATTTCGTCCATTTCCAAGACAATGTCGTACGGGACTTTGGCTTCGGCAAGGAGGACGTTCATGTGTCCGGGCAGGCGGCCGGCGACCGGGTGGATGCCGAATTTGACGTCGACGCCCCGCTCGCGGAGCTGGTGCGCGAGTTCCGCGACAGGATATTGCGCTTGTGCGACGGCCATGCCGTAGCCGGGGGTGATGACGACGCTGGAGGCGTTGGTCAGCATTTCCGCTGTCGCTTCGGCGGTGATTTCGCGGTGCTCGCCCTGCTCTGTGTCCCCCTTGTTAGCGGGGGCTTCGATGCCGAAGCCGCCAGCGATCACGGAGAGGAAGGACCGGTTCATTGCTTTGCACATGATGTAGGAAAGGTACGCGCCGGAGGAACCGACCAAGGCGCCGGTGATGATCAGCAGATCATTGTTGAGCAGGAATCCTGCGGCTGCTGCTGCCCAGCCGGAGTAGCTGTTGAGCATGGAGACGACGACGGGCATGTCGCCGCCACCGATGGAGGCGACGAGGTGCCAGCCAAGACCCAGGGCGAGGAGGGTGACAACGATCAGCAGCCACAGTTGGGTGTCGTTGACGTACCAGACGGTCAGGGCGACGAAGGCGGCCAAGGCGCCGAGGTTGATGACGTTCTTGCCCGGCAAGGTTAGCGGTGAGGACTTCATCCGGGCAGAGAGCTTCAGGAACGCGACGATTGAGCCTGTGAAGGTGACGGCACCGATGAAGACCCCGATGAACACTTCTGCGTGGTGGATGCCCTGGAGGGCTTCGGGCAGTTCGGGAGCTTCCAGGTGACCGTTCCACCCGACCAGCACTGCGGCCAGGCCAACAAAGCTGTGTAGCAGGGCGATGAGTTCGGGCATCCCGGTCATTTGGACTGCCCGGGCCCGCCACAAGCCGATAGCCGCTCCTAACAGGACCGCGATAAGGAGCAGGACGAGACCCGTGAGGCCGTGGCTTGAGCCCCAGGCATCCTGGAGGGTTAGCCAAATGGTGGCTGCGAGCGCAATGATCATTCCGGAAATACCGTAGATGACCCCTGCCTTTGCTTTTTCGTGCCTGCTAAGACCGGCAAGGCTGAGGATGAACATCAGGGCCGCAACGATGTACGCTGCTCCGGCCATGGACTCTGCGGTCAACAGACCGGAGGCGGTGTCGGTCACTGTGGTGCTCCTTGTGAGAATTCCTGTTGCTTCGCGTATGGTGCTCATCCCTGCGCCTTATTTCCCTTGGAGAACATCGCGAGCATGCGGCGGGTGACGGCGAAGCCGCCGAAGATGTTGATACTGGCAAGCAGGACGGCGACGGCGGAGAGGGCCTGCACAACGAAGCTTTCCGAGGTGATTTGCAGCAACGCGCCGACGACGATGATCCCGGAGATTGCGTTGGTGACGGACATCAGCGGAGTGTGCAGCGCGTGGTGGACTTTGCCGATGACGTAGAATCCCACGACGACGGAGAGCAGCAGAACGGTAAAGTGCTGGGGCAGGGGAGCCGGTGCCACCGCGTTGATCCCGAAGAGAACTGCAATTCCTGCAGCGATGAGACCGGCTTTACCGGCGGGGCTCAGTCCGGTCTTAGCAGCGCCACCCTCAGGGCTCTCCGCCGCGCGTGTAGCGTCCGCCTGGGCCGCTGGCGCTGCAGAGACTTGCACGGGGGGCGGCGGCCAGGTTTTTTCACCGTCACGCACCACGGTCACGGAGCGCTGAACCACGTCATCGAAATCGATGGTGAGCTGGCCGTCCTTGTCCTTGGTGAGGAGCTTGAGGAGGTTCAGGAGGTTGGTCCCGTACAGCTGGGATGCCTGGGCCGGAAGGCGGGCCGGGAGATCCGTGTAGCCGAGGATGACGACACCGTTTTCCGTAACGATGCGTTCCCCTGCCACGGAGCCTTCCACATTGCCGCCCTGCCCGGCCGCCATATCCACGATCACGCTGCCGGGTTTCATCGCGGCGACGTCGTCGGCCGTGAGGAGTTTCGGTGCGGGACGGCCCGGGATCAGTGCCGTGGTGATGACGATGTCAACGTCACGGGCCTGCTCGGTGTAGATTTCGGCAGCGCGCCGGTTATACGCCTCCGACGTTGCTTTGGCGTACCCGTCGGAGGACTTCATTTCCTCCTCTACCTCAACCTTGAGATAGGTCCCGCCGATGGACTTCACCTGATCCGCAACCTCCGGCCGCGGATCAGTCGCCCGCACGATTGCGCCGAGGCTGCTCGCCGCTCCGATCGCCGCCAAGCCGGCGACGCCTGCACCAGCGACGAGGACTTTCGCCGGCGGGACCTTGCCCGCCGCGGTGACCTGTCCGGTGAAAAACCTGCCGAACTCATGCGCTGCTTCGATGACGGCCCGGTAACCCGCGATGTTTGCCATTGAACTAAGGACGTCCATTGACTGTGCCCGGGAGATACGTGGTACGGCATCCAGGGCAAGAGCGGTGATGGGCCGGGCTGCCAGGGCTTCTACCAGTTCCGGCCGCAATCCGGGGCTCAACGTGCCGATGAGAGTGGCGCCATCTGCGAGGCGGTTGATTTCGTTCTCGGCGGGCGGATTGATCTTGAGCACTACGTCGCTGCCCCACGCATCGTCAGCGCCTACGATCCGAGCGCCCGCCGCAGCATATTCTTCGTTGCGGAAGGACGCAGATTCACCGGCGCCCTTTTCGACCACGACGACGTAGCCCAAACCCAACAACTGCTTCACAGTGGCAGGCGTTGCCGCCACCCTCGTTTCGCGACCTAGCTCGGCCACAATGCCTATACGCGTCATTTTCTTCTCTCTCTAGGACGTGGTGCCTGGGAAAAACTTCATCAGCTATGCACGGTCGATGCGCGACCGTTCCGATCCTTCTGCGGGAGCAACTGCACAGGATCTGCTGCATCGCTTCAACCGGACTGGGGGGTCGAGTAGTGCCGCCGGACATGGTTGCCGGACGTGGTCCCTGACGCAGGGTGAGGAGGCGGATACGCTCCGTGTGCCTTGCGCACGCTTCATAGCCCCGCCAATTTGCGGTGCCGTCGAATTGTTGATGTCGCCAAGACGGCAGGAAACGCGGTTCCTCTGGGCTTTCCGAGCGCCACGGTTCGCGCCAAGCTGAAGGAATTCAATGCCCGGCCGTCCGAGATGGCGCGCGCGTCGGTGCATCTGGCTTACTCCTCATTGAGTCAACAGTCGATCCTCCAGCGGATCCCGACTCATCCTAAACTGATATATCAAAGTTCGCAATAAGATATATTTGCGATCCGCGACGCTTCCACGGACATCCCACGGAGAATTGTTCCTTGATCTTTGTGAGGACACGCCGCTGCCGGCCGGGCAGGACCAGGCGATCAGATTACGGGCGACGACGAAACCGATCCAAAGGTCGCCGAGATCGAGCGGACACCCTTCGTGGCTCTTATCCTCCCGGTTGCGATAGGCGGCCCTGGGCGGGTCAGTCCTGGTGAGCCCGAGTGACGAAGTGCTCAACCCGGCGGTCAGGGATGAGCCAGATCAGGGCCACGACGGTGTAGGCCGCAACTCCAAGCAGTGGCTGGGCGGCGGTCAGCCCTAGGCCTGCGAGATAAATCAGCGGCGACGTTTTGCCTTTCCAGTCCCGGCCAATTGCCTGCGCGAGGGGGCCATCCCGGCCCTGTTGGCGGATCAGTGCCTGTTCCAGGATGAAGTAGGCGATCGCGGCGCACAGCAAATTGATCCCGTACGTCAGCACGGGGATCTGCACGAATCCGGACTCATCCATCCAGCGAGTGGTGAACGGGACCAGTGAAAGCCAGAACAACAAGTGCAGATTGGCCCAGAGGATCGCGCCGTTGACTCTGCCTGCCAGATGGATCATGTGGTGGTGATTGTTCCAGTAAATTCCGACGTAGACGAAGCTGAGGAGGTAGCTGAGGAACGTGGGCAGGACGGAACCCAAACCGCGCCAGGTCGGTTCGTCCGGCACGTGGAGTTCCAGCACCATGATTGTGATGATGATGGCGAGCACACCATCACTGAACGCCTCCAGACGGTTCTTGGTCACCGGCCTCCCTCCATCAAACCAATGGCTCCGCCGGCGGGGGGCGATACTTTTCCGTCCCGTAGCTTAGGGAGCAGGGCGCGCAACGTCTGGATGGTGTCAGCCTCTGCGGCCGTCTTGTCCTCCCGGTAACGCTTGACGCGTGCGAACCGCAGGGCGATTCCGCCCGGATAGCGGGGTGAGGTTTGGACGCCGTCGATGGCGATCTCGACCACAGTGACAGGCTCGGTCCAGACCGTTCCCGCAGTGCGGCGCACCTCCAGCTCCTGGAACCTTTCGGTCTGCCATTGCAGCAGCGCGTCAGTGAGGCCCTTGAAGGTCTTCCCCACCATCACGTAGCCGCCGGGTTCGCCGAACTCGCCACCGGGGTCCAGGGCTCCCAGGTGCAGGTTCGAGAGCAGCCCGGTGCGCCGTCCCGACCCCCATTCGCAGGCAAGGACCACCAGGTCGTAGGTAAGTACCGGCTTCACCTTGATCCAATTCGAACCCCGCCTCCCGGCGGAGTATGCCGAGCCCACCGCCTTCACGACCACACCCTCGTGGCCGGCGGCCAGTGCATCCCGCGACACACTCTCGGCAACAGCCGGATCCGCAGTGACTTTCCCCGGGATGCGGTGACCGGGGGCGATGCGCTCGAGCACGCCGATGCGCGTGGACAGCGGCTCGTCGAGCAGGTCGCGCCCGTCGATGTGCAGCACGTCGAAAAACCACGGATGCAGCAAAGTGGTGCGCGCCGCGTTCGCCCCGAACCGGGACGTGGTCTCCTGGAACGGCCGGGGGCCGCCGTCCTCGTCGAGTGCCAGAGTCTCGCCGTCGAGGATCACATCGCGCACGGGCAGCCCGCGCACCACCTCCACCACCTCAGGCAGCCGATGGGTCACTTCGGCCAGGGTGCGGGTGTAGATGCGCACATCGTCGCCGGCGCGGTGAACCTGGATACGTGCGCCGTCGAGCTTGTATTCCACTGACGCTTCCCCCGTCGTCTGCAGCGCCTCGCTTGCACTGGCCGCGGTGGCGGCGAGCATGGGCTGCACGGGACGCCCTAGGACGAGTCCGACGGCGTCAAGCTGGGCCGCGGTGCCGGTGATCGCCAGCAGGGCGGTCCCGCCGAGATCCCCGGAGAGCATCGCTGCCCGGCGTACGGCCTCGACCGGCCGGCCGGCGGCGCGGGCGACCGCGTCCGTCAGTATGCCTTCGAGCGCACCTGTACGAAGTTCTCCGAGCAGCACGCCGGCGATGAAAGCCTGCTCCCGTTCAGTGGCTTTCGCCATCAGAGTCCGAAGAATGGCGGCGCGTTCGGCGGCCGAGCCAGCGCCTGTGGCTGCCTGCAGCCGGTCCAACGCAGAGTCGAGGTCGGTAAGGGTGAGATTCGGCTCAGGAGCGGAATCGCCCCTGGCCGCGCTCATGCCGCTCCAGCCGATCCCGACGCGGCCTTGGCGGGGCTTGGCTGTGAGCAGGCCGACCGCCGTCGGGATGTCCGCGGGGTCGAGCCGGAGTAGGAGGTCTGCAAGTTCGTTCACCTTGGCGAGGCGGGAGCGGGTGGCCGCGACGGCTTCCAAGGTCCTCACGAGGACGTTGAGCAGCATGGCATCAGTTTGCCACGGCCGCTGGCTATCGGCGGCAACCTAACAGGGAACCGCGGAGGCCCATCTGCGTGCGGCACATCGGCCTCCGTCATTGTGTGTTGCGGGCATCCGATTCGACTGCGGTGCCGCCGGCTAATCGACCATGTCGGGGAGGATCGGTTCGTGGTGTCCAAGCCATGGCAGCGGCAGCCTGCCCAGGTCGATGCTCTCGGTCCTGAACAGGGACCTGTGGGAACCGCGAGCTTCCACGCTTCAGTAAGCAGGGGCTCCTCTGAGATGCCGGGGAAGGGGACGTTGCTTGGTGGCGATCGAATCGAGTTCGACGACGGCGGCATCAAGTTCGCGTTTGCGAAGGAGCCGCCAGCCGGGTCGCGGCGGCTGACCTGTTCCGGTTGGGTCGGGCTGAGTATATTGACAGCAATGGATGCGCTGCCCGCGCCTGTCCATGGGCTCCGAGCCAGTGTTCCGCATCCAGGTGCCGGAAGCGAGGACCAAGTGCCTGACGTCATTCCGCCGGGAGTCAGCCGGCGCCTCTATAACGAAGATCTCGCGCCGGCCCAACACCGCTCGTGGGGCTTCTATTCGTTGTTCGCGATGTGGATGTCGGATATTCACTCGCTTGGCGGCTATACCTTCGCCGCAGGACTCTTCGCGTTGGGCCTCGGTGCCTGGCAGGTGTTTCTGGCTTTGGTCGTGGGGATTGCCATCGTCTTTGTCCTCATGAATTTTTCAGGATACGCAGGGCAGAAGACCGGCGTCCCGTACCCTGTGCTCGCCCGGATCTCGTTTGGCACGTTCGGCGCCAACCTGCCCGCCCTGATTCGTGCGATGGTCGCGATTGCTTGGTACGGCATCCAGACGTGGCTTGCCTCGCGCGCCGTCATCATCATCGCGGTGGAACTCTGGCCCGGACTCAAAAGCCTCACCGGGAACAACTTCCTTGGCGAATCCTGGCTCGGGTGGCTGGCGTTCCTGTTGATGTGGTCGCTGCAGCTTCTGCTGCTCCGCAACGGCATGGAGACGATCCGGAAATTCCAGGACTGGGCCGGACCGGCCGTGTGGGTCGTCATGGGCTTGCTGGTGATCTACATTCTGATCAAAGCGGGGTGGGATATCTCCCTCGACCTGCCCGGTGGCACTTCGGAGTGGGGCGTCACGCACGCATTCTTTGCAGCCACCGCGCTGACGGTGACCTACTTCTCCACTCTCTTGCTCAACTTTTGCGACTTTTCCCGGTTTGCGCCCAGCCGCAAAGCTGTACGAACGGCCAACCTATGGGGGCTACCGGTCAATTTCATCGCTTTTTCCGTGGTTTCCGTCGTCGTCACGGCCGGGACCTTCAAGGTCTACGGCGAATACATCTACGATCCCGTTGAAATTGTCGGGCGGATCGACAACATCTTTGCCCTGTTGCTTGGTGCTGTCACGTTCGCTGTGGCGACCCTGGGAATCAACGTCGTCGCAAACTTTGTCTCGCCGGCATATGACCTCGCGAACGTGTGGCCGTCCCGCATCGATTTCAAGCGCGGCGGGCTGATCGCGGCCGTGATCGCCCTCGTCATCACACCGTGGAACCTGTATAACAGCCCGGTGGTCATCAACCTGTTCCTCGGAGGCCTCGGAGCCCTGCTCGGGCCGCTGTTCGGGATCATCATGGTTGACTACTATGTGCTCCGCAAGCAGCAGGTGCTGGTGCGGGACCTGTTCATGGAGCGGGGTCACTACACGTACGTCCGTGGCTGGAACCGGAAGGCAGTCATCTCCTTTGCCGTCTCGGCCGTGCCGGCTGTGGTCTTGGCGCTCGTTTCGGTGTTCGGAGCCTTCTCGGCGTTCTCCTGGTTCATTGGAGCGATCGTCGCAGCAGTCGTGCACTACGCCATCTCCCGCAACGATACGAGTCTGGCCGAATCGATATCCGCGGCTGCCGCGGAGGAACGGGAACCGGGCACCGATTGGACGCAGGTTCCCCGGTGAGTTCCGGAGTCGCGTCGGGCGGGGGCCGGCCACGGTTACGGAATCCGGTCCGGAGAACGGGCAACGCTTAGTCCCGCTTCGCGCCTAGCGCAGGTCCCGCTACGCGCTTAGCTTAGGTCCCGCTTCGCGCCTAGGCCCCGGTTTGCCGACGGCTATCTGCCGGTGAACCGCCGTCGCTGCCCGGGCTGTCGTCCATGGATTGGTCTGCGGGTCCATCGCCGCGCCGTCTCGCATCAGCAACGTGCCCCTGTTCATCGGGATCCCAGGCCTCCGTTGTGCCGGTATCGACATCCGGGTCGATGGAAGCGGCATGCTTCATCTGGTCGGCAGAATCTCGGTGGAGATTGCCGGCGTCCGACTGGCGCTGGCGGGCCTCATTGCGCAACCTTTCGGAGTCGACCAAAGCTTGGTCAGCCTCCGCTTGCGCCTTGGCCGCTTGAATTTCCGATTCGCGGGCACTCAATTCAGCTTCCTCGGCCTTCATACGCATATCGGCCGCCCGCTGTTGATTCTCGGCGCGCTGGGCGCGTTCGTGTTCCTCCCTGCGTTTGCGGACGAAGAGAAAAACCAACCCTAGGACTACAAGGAGGACGACGACGCCGCCGACAATCCAAAGAACCGTTGCTGTATCCATTTAAGCCACCTCTTTCTCGCTGGGCTGTGTGGCCCGTCTCATTTAGGCGAGTCTAGAACTAAGCATGCTTAGTATTAGTATACGCGGTGATGCGGAGCCTGTGCCTTGAGATTGGCAAAAGCACCGGAACCCCGCGAGGCGAGGTGCAGCCCCCTGGCAGGCTGAACGGCGAGATTCGGGATCCTGGCCGAGCCCGCTTCACCCGGCCGGTCAGCGCGAGCGTAGCGCCACGCGGGTCTGTGTTTGAGCTGCGCCGCATTCCTTCTTGAGCCGGCGGAGCAGCCGGTCCAATGCCGCGGTGTCACGGGTGTACGCCCGCAACAGATAGTCATACGGACCGGTCATATGCACCGCGTCCACGATCTGCTCGATTGCCCCCACCTTCGCCGCGAAAGTCTCATAGTCTGTGTCGGCATCGAGTCGCACGTCGATGAAGACCTCCAGACCGGCCCGGGGGCGGGGCGCATCCTGTCCGGTCAAGACGGTGTAGCCGAGGATGATCCCGTCTGACTCCAGGCGCCGGACGCGCACCGCAGTCGCGTTCGTGCTCAGTCCGACGAGTCGGCCAAGTTCACTGAATGAACGGCGCGCATTCTCCTTCAGAAGGCCGAGAATCTTCTCGTCAATGACATCCACCTTGAGAACAATAGTCGCTGGACAGGGAAACTGTCAGTGCTGAGCGCTTCAGCGCTGCACACTGATGTGCATGGTGAACGAGATCTGGTCATCGGCGGCGACCGGTGTGGTGGCCGGCCTTGGAGTCGCGATGCCCCTCGGGGCGATCGCCGCGCTGCTGCTGCGCGAAGCCTTGGTCAACGGTTTCCGGGTCGCCGCGGCCGCCGCGGCCGGAGTCGCGACGGCGGACCTCGTCTACTGTGCCATTGCCACGGCGGCCGGTGCCCTCTTCGCGCCGGCCATCCAGGACCGTAGGGGAGTCTTCCTGATTGCCTCGGGCGTGTTGATCGTGGTGATCGGCGGGTTGCAACTTCGCCAAGGACTGAAGCAGCGAACCCGCGAGGAACCGATGGTGGCCAGGATCCCAGCCGGCCTCGCCTACATTCGTTTCGTTGCCCTGACCGGGATCAACCCAATGACCCTGATATATTTCGTTGCCCTGGGCGGAGCCGTGAACTCGCGGGGCACCTCGTGGCTGGGCCCGGTTGTCTTTGTCGCTTCGGCCGGTCTGTCATCGCTCGCATGGCAACTTCTCCTCGCCGCGATGGGTTCCGTGTTCGGCAGGGCGGCGAACCCCGGAACCATCCGCATCATCGCCGGCGTCGCATCCCTGCTCATCATCACGCTCGGCAGCATCGTCCTGGTCAACGGCATCGATGCCCTTGGGCCCTCTTAGTCCTGGCAGTCAGGCCAGACGTCGAGACCGCCGTCGTGAATGCGGTCACCGGCGGTCCACGCCTTTGCAGCGGCGGACGATGTCCGCGACGCCGTAGCTGACGAGCTGATCCCGCTGGGAAGGTGAACGCCAGGGCCCTCGCTGGAGGGCCGGCGGACCGGTTCTGACGCTGCTATCCGCTTCATGGATCCTCCTGCTCCTGAACTGCTGGGATAACCATCCCACCCGCGGATCAAGGTCAGCCGCGCTTTTCCGCAGCCTAGGCGCAGTTTTTTGGCAGGAAACGGGACGGTGGACTGTGCGGCAGCCGAGGCGGCTTTGGTGGCGCGGAGGGTCTTGGTCTGACGGTGCCCGAGTGTAAGGATCGCTTATGGCCGAACGCTTGATGCTGCTTGATACCGCGTCCCTGTACTTTCGCGCTTTCTTCGGAGCGCCCGATTCGATCCGTACCCCCGAGGGGACGCCCGTTAACGCTGTTCGCGGCTTGCTGGAGATGATCGCCCGGCTTATCACCGAGTACGGGGCGACGCATCTGGTGGCGTGCTGGGACGACGATTGGCGTCCACAGTGGCGGGTGGACCTCATCCCTACGTACAAAGAGCACAGGGTCGCGAAGACCAACGTCGGCGCTCCCGACGTCGAGGTGGTGCCTGAGTCGCTGGGGGTGCAGGTTCCGATGATCCGCCGGGTGCTCGCTCTGGCGGGAATCGCCGTCGTCGGTGCCGCCGGGCACGAGGCCGACGACGTCATCGGTACTTACGCCAGCAACGCCGACCTCCCGGTCGACGTCGTGACGGGGGATCGCGACCTGTTCCAGGTGGTCGATGACATCCGGCAGGTGCGGGTCATCTACACGGCGAGGGGAATGCGGAACCTTGAGGTGGTGACCGATGCCGTCGTCGTCGGCAAGTATCGGGTCCTGCCGGGGCAGTACGCTGACTTCGCGACGCTGCGCGGGGACGCCTCAGACGGTCTGCCGGGCGTCGCCGGGATCGGGGAAAAGACGGCGGCATCCCTGCTCTTGGCGTACGGCACCCTCGATGGATTGCTCGCGGCCGCGGCGGATCCGGGCAGCGGGCTGGCCGCGCCGGTTAGGTCGAACCTTGCCGCCGCTGCCGACTACCTGAAGGTCGCACCCGCCGTCGTAAACGTCGTCCGCGACCTCCCCTTGCCCACGCTCGACGAGGCCGGAGCGCGGCTGCGTCCTGCCACCGGAGCCCCGCGCACTGAACTCGAGCGGCTTGCGAGCGACTGGAACCTCGGCGGTCCGATGCGACGATTGCTTGAGGCCCTCGAGCTTTGAGCATGAGGCGGCATCCTCACTGCGGCAAGGGGGATGCCTGGCCCTTGTTGCTACTTGTCGAGCGGCAGGAACATGACCGTGCACAGGCCGGGCAAAGCGAGGATCGTGACGCTTGCTGCGAGCGTCGTTGTGGAGGCGACGTCCGGGGCCAGGTGTGCGCCATTGATTCCGTTGATTGCGCGGCGGAACCGTTGTTTCCGCGTGATTTGGGCCTGGACGCGCTGGTCTGCATCCTCGAAACCGACCACGACGCCTGAGTCCAAAAACCGCGGGCGCCAGGCCCTCCCGGCCCTTGTCGAAAATGGGAGGGCAACCCCGGGGTCCGCACTGCATTTTCGACGTAATCTTCAAGTACATGCACCGTTGATCTTGGACCTGGGGAAGGCCGGCGGCAAGCCAGATATGTTGATCCACCCGGGAGCTGGACATGAAACTCAACCGGCACGTACTTGCGTGTTTTGCTGTGTTCTTGATGTTTTTTGGGGCGGCGGCCGTTCCGGCCAATGCCGCGCCCAAACCGGCATTTTTCTCGCAGGTCAGGGCAACGTTGTTGCCAACCAATCAAGTCGTCGTCGAATTGACGGTGAAATGCGATCCGTCAAAGACCTACCAGTTCCAGACCTTCTTCGTCTTCCAGGGTGAAACGGTCGGTTGGAACGATGAACCGGACTTTCTCGTCACTCCTTGTGGCAGTACCCGGGAGTCCCTGAACGCCACCGGTTTCACCGGGGTGTTCACGCCGGAGAAGGCCGAGCTGCGGGGCATGCTCAATCTCTGCAGGGCAGACGTTCCTACGGACTGCTCGGTCGTTGAGGTCCGCAAAGACGTCAGCCTGCACACATGAAGCGCCGGTTGGCCCCCTGAAATTCCAGGGGGGCACCCACGTTTGGCATGACCAGCGCAGGCCTCCTGCTCTGCACGCATGCGGCATCCGACGCCCCGGCCGTCCTTCTTGGGCGTACTAGCGGCCGCAGGCTCAGTGACGTTATGGGTGGTGTTCGCCACTAGCCGGCGGGAATGGACCGGCATCGCGAAAACCACCAAACCCCGGCTTCCCGGGCCGTGCTGGCCGGGGAAGCCGGGGTTTGGTGGTGCTAGTCCTGGCCGAGGCCGGCGGCGGAGGTCTTTTTGCCGGTGATCTCGTTCAGGGTGCGGAGGTCGAAGATGCCGTTGAGGTCGGCCTGTTTGGTGGTGCCGGCGTCCACGCCGTCCTGGAGGAGCTTGGTGAACGTTCCGGCCAGGGGGTCGGTGGTGAAGGTGATGTTCTGCAGGGACCGGGCGATCACGTCCGGGGCCAGGGCCTTGCCGGCGCTGTCCTTCAGGGCGGCGTTGATCGCGGAGGCCTTCTCCGCGGCCGGGGCGGTGTTGAGCCAGTCCACGGACTCGGTGTGGCCCTTGAGCAGGGCCTTGACGGTCTCGGGGTGCTCGGCGGCGAAGGTCTTGTTCACGATCAGCACCGTGGTGACGAACTCGCCCTTGGCCCACAGGTCCTTCTCGTCGACCAGGACCTTCCCGCCGGCCTGCAGGACCAGGCGGGAGGCCCAGGGCTCGGGGACCCAGGCGCCGTCGATCTTGCCGTCCTGGAACAATTTCAGGGTCTGGGCGTTCTCGGTCGGGTTGATGTTCACCTCCCCGCTGCCGTCCGTGGAGGTCTTGTAGCCCTGCTTGCCCAGCCAGGCCCGCAGCGCCACGTCCTGGGTGCCGCCCAGCTGCGGGGAGGCCAGGGTCTTGCCCTTGAGGTCCGCGGCGGTCTTGATGCCGGGCTTGACGACCAGCTGCGCGCCGCCGGCGGCGGCACCGGCGATGATCCGGATGGACTGCCCATTGCTCTTGACGAAGGAATTGATCGCCGGGTTCGGGCCGATGTAGGTGGCGTCGATCGCGCCGGCGTTCAGGGCCTCGATCGCGGCCGGGCCGGCGTTGAAGACCTGGGTGCTCAGCTTCGTGGCACCGAGTTCCTTGGCGATGAAGCCCTTGCTGACCCCTACCAGGGCCGGGGCGTGGGTGACGTTGCCGAAATAGCCCAGCCGCAGTTCCGCCGCCGGGGACGGCGCCGCGGCGGCGGGGGCCTCGTTGCTCTTGGCGACCACGGACGCCACCGCCGCACCGGCCCCGATCAGCAGGGCCAGCCCGGCGGCGATGCCCACCTTCAGGCCGCGCCCGGCCTTGGGCTTGTTGCTCTCACCGGCAACGATGCGGGTGGTTGAAGTGTTGTCGTGGGGTGATGACACGAAGGAATCCTTTGCGAGAGTGCAGGCCCGCATGACGCTCTGGGCCGCGAACGGAGATGGTTGGGAAGCCGGGGAGAAGGTCTTTTGCCCGGGCTGGCTGCCTCGGCTGGATTGAGATTACGGTCACCGTTTCGTGGCTACAACGGAGGATGACACCTGCTGTCACTGGGCGACGCCGACGTTAATCCGTAGACGTTCCACGTCATGCGAGGACCCAATTCTTCATGCAGGAAGGACCGATCCAGGAGGGAAATCAGCCGGTTCCGCCACTAGCCCCGACTGGCAACCCGGTGGAAAAGCCAGCAGACTGGACAGGGGGTAGTCAGGGGAGCGGGCGAAATCCACTCCCGCCGGATGGAAAGGCCCCGTCATTCCAACACCAAATCGTCGGTTCAATCCGTTGATCCGCAAATACCTCAGACCCGGCCGTCCCGATTCGTCGGGGGCCGGAAACCTAGGCGGGCTCCGGCCGGTCGAACCGGCGGCCTGGCGCGAGGGTGTGCCGCTCATCGGCGATGGCCAGGTCTACGTGATGAAGCGCGGCACCGTGTACCACGGAAGCTGGTGCCCAGCCGTGGCCGACAAATGGGGAACCGCCCCAAGAGGTCTGCTGGTGACCATGCTGGCCGACGTCGGGTCGCGCACCCCGTGCGCGGAATGCGCTGGGCTCGACAAGGCGGCCAAGGCTGCAGCACGGAAACAGCAGAGTGCGTCCGCCGCACCGCTGCAAGCCGCTCCGGCGGATTGGGTGGTCCCGCTGAGGGTGGTCGGGCTCGCCCACGGAATCCTCTTCCTGGCAGCGGGGGCGGAGCATCAGGGTCGCTTGAGGGAGACAGCTGTGGAACCGGCGACTCCGCTGTATGTCGGTGGCCAGCGGGACGGCATGCTCGTACGGCTGGATGCCAGCCGCGCCGAGCCTCTCCTCGTCGTGCAGATGGACCCGCGTGCCACGTTCCGGGACGGGCCATACCAGGCGCGCTTGCGTCATCCGCTGCGGCGGTCGGCAAGCAAACCCTTCGCTGTGGCGTGCATCGAACCGGCGCCGGAGGCGTAGCAACGGCGGACCTCGCTGCGTAGGCGGCAGGCCGCCGTCGTGCGTTCCGGAAGTCAGTCCATCATGTCGCGGTCAGATGGGGAAAGCAGCCCGTATTCCCGGCCCGGCCCTAGCCAGCCGGGCGCTTCGCCCCATAGGTTGGTTTCCAACACCGTATGGCGGGCATCACTCGAAGCCGGACAAGGACGTCCGGACCGAGCCGCTGTGTACCGGACCCGTCGAGACCTAGCGGGCGTTCAACCGCCGCTTTTCAGGAGGATACGTATGACCGGAATGTTTGAGGTTTTCATCGACGTGGACAAGAGCTTCAAATTCAGGCTCAAGGCGCCGGACGGGACCGTGGTGGCCGTCTCGATGTCCTTTCCTGACAAGCCCGCTGTGGTGTGCGGCATCCGCGATGTCCGCGAATACGCCGGATTGGGCCTCATTACCGATCTGTGCCCGGAAGTCCCGGTCCACGGATCATCACCGGATGCCCCTTCCGTGCAGCCGGTCCATGCCGCCACCCTGCAGCCGCCGGCCCCACAAATGCCGGCCCTGCCGCTTCCCGTTCCGCAGCGCCTCCATGGACCGCTCCTGCAAAAGGAGCGGGCGGTCCGGCCCTGGCATACCGGAAACACGGTCGAATGTGCAGGTCTGGTGGAAGCGTAGGCACACAACAGCGGTGCGGCCCGCAGCGGCGAACCCGGTGGGAGGCCGTGCTAGCTTTCGTGGTTGATGGGGATGTCGTGTGAACCAGCCCATTCACCCACGTCCCGGCGTTCGATTGCGGCGGCCATCAGTTCCGGGAACAGGTCCGGAGTGCAAGCGAAGGCGGGAACGCCGATGCCGGCCAGGCCCGCGGCGTGCTGCGAATCGAACGTCGGGTGGCCGCTGTCGCTCAGCGCCAGCAGGGCGATCATGGTGGCCCCGGAACCTACAATTGTCGCGGCGCGTCGGAGCATTTCCTCCGCGATTCCACCCTCGTAGAGGTCGCTGATGAGGACAAGGATTGTCTCGTTCGGCTGGGTGATCTGCTCCTGGCAGTAGGCCAGGGCACGGTTGATGTCAGTGCCTCCGCCGAGCTGCACGCCAAACAGCACATCAACCGGATCGTCCAGTTCGTCGGTAAGGTCCACCACCTCGGTGTCGAAGACCACAAGCCGGGTTCGCACCGAGCGCAGGGACGCCAGCACCGCGCCGAACACGCTGGAATACACCACTGACTCGGCCATCGAGCCCGATTGGTCGATGCACAGGATGATGTCCCGCTGGACCTCGGTGCTGCGCCGGGCGTAGCCGACCAGCCGCTCGGGGACCACCGTCCGGTAATCCGGCTGATAGTGCCTGAGGTTGGCGGCGATGGTCCTGTTCCAGTCGATGTCCCGGTGCCGCGGCCGGCGGGTCCGGGCTGCCCGGTCCAAAGCCCCGGAGACAGCCTGGATCGTCTTGGCGCGAAGGCGGTCTTCGAGCTCCGTGGTCACGTGGCGGATGACCGCACGTGCGCTTTCGCGCGACTGCTCCGGGATCACCCGGCCAAGCCCCACGAGGGTGCTCACGAGCCCGATGTCCGGCTGGACGGTGCGCAGCATCTCGGGCTCAAGGAGCAACTGCCGCAGGCCCAGGCGATCCATGGCGTCCGCCTGCATCACCTGGACCACCGAAGAGGGGAAGTACCCGCGGATATCGCCGAGCCACCGGGCCACCCGCGGACTGGACGCCCCCAGCCCGCCCCGTCCCTTTTCCGGCGCATCGTACAGATCCTCCAAAGCCTTGTCCCGTCGGACGTCGGCGGCAGAGAGTTCCACGCCGAGGCCGTCGGCCGTCCTGACGCCGTCGGCTTCGGTTCCGCCGAGTACGAGCCGCCAGCGGCTCAGCCGCCCGCGTGCCTCGGGATCCGCGTCCCTCACGCGATCGCCTCCCATCCCAGATACCGTGCCATCGTTCGAAGTGCCGGCCCCGCGGCGGCCAGGTCCAGGGCTGGACCGCTTGCCGGCGGAACGCCGCCTGTGTGGCTTACCTGCTCGCCGATTTCCCGCCGCTCAGCCCGGCTGAACGCGGAAAACGTCCTGCGCAGGAGCGGCAGGACGTCGTCGAAGGCGTCATCCTGGACCCCGGCGAGCCAGCCGTCGACGATCCGCAGGAGGCGGGGATCGTGGATCAGCAGCACTGCGTCGCCGGACAGGAGCCCATCAAGCCAGGCGGCGGCCTGCGGGGCGGGTGTGGCGACGGAGAGCCGGCGGCTGAGCCTGTCCGCAACCTCGCCCCGCTCCACCTGCCCGGCATCAAGCAGCAGTCTCGTGGCACGGCCGGCGACGGAACCATGGAGCCTGTCCGACGCGGCCACGGCGGCCAGCGCGCGGTGCCAGTCGTCCAAGGGCAGCTCCGGCAGCAAGGAGAGGCCGTACTGGGCGGAATCGATGGACCTCCGCATGGCCAACGCCGCCTCATCGTCCAATCCGGCGCAGGCAGTCGCCAGGCCAACGCTCGCCCTCACGACCGTGGCGTCAAGGATCTTCCGCACTTCGCTGACGTCCACCCCGCGGACGTTCCCGTAGCGGCAGGTCCGGGCCAGCGGTGCCACCGTATCCAGCAGATCCGGAATGTCCTGCTGGAGCGCCGTGCGCTCGGCAAGGACCGCCATCACCCCGGCGATGCCTTCGGACAGGTCCGCGAGAAGGCAGCTGGCGAGCAGGCCGCTAAGCTCGGCCAGGTCCGTGGCCTGCCCGGCCCGCACGGACACACAGCTCGCGGCCGCCGAGGCGACCGTGGTGCCGTAGCGGCTAGCTTCTACGATGGCCACGGCGAGCTCCGGCCGCCACCTGAGCGTCCAGGCCTCTTTGAAGGTACCGGTGGTGCGGCCGGTGTCGGCGGGAATACCCCAGTCCACCCCAAGCAGCGCCAGCCGGTGGAGCAGGACCGAGCGGGCCAGTTGGTTCGGCTTGCGCAGGTCCACGGCCAGGACTTCCTCCATGGCGCTGGCCTTCAGCCGAAGCTTGCGTTGGAGGGCGGCGATATCCGCGGCCAGGGGAACCGTCGGGGCTGAATCCGGTACGTTTCCCAGCTCGCGTCCCACCGTGAGTTCGCTGTGCACCAGTTCCAGCGGCAAGGGCGAGCCGTCGCACAGTACGGCCTGCGCGGCGTCGTCCAACTCCGCCAATCCTGGACTGGGGCGTCCGCGAACCGCGGCCAGGGCGTCCGCCATCCGGCTCGCTTCCACCACGGAGGCCGTGGACGCGTCGAGGTTTTCCTTGCGCAAGGCGCGCGCGACCCGGACCAGCCATGTGGTGGCGACGTCCAGGGCGGGATCCTCACCGGACCAGTGGGCGAACAGGTGCTGGTACCAGCCTGGAGCGGCGACGCCGGCCCCGTAACCGCTCCGCAGGCTCAGCCGGTCGGACGTCCATGGCACCCAGGTGACCGCCACCTTGGCCTTGGGCAAGGCGGCAAGGACCTTGTTGTCCGCGGACGCCGGGGGAAAAGCCGCAGGCACCAGTGCCGGGGCGTGATAGGCGCCGCACACCACCACGATGCGTTCGTGTCCTTCCCGGACGACGGCGCGGATGATCCGACGCATCGCCGCTTCCCGGCGGTTGTTCTCGACGACGTCCGGGTGGTCTCCGGGCCTGCCATCGGCCGCGCGGATCTCGCCAATCGCATCGGCGATGGCGGCGAAACGGTCGATCGGCCCGGCGTTCCGGTGTTCGATGGCATCCTCCCACCAACGCTCGGCGTCGCTGTACCCGGCGGCGTCGGCCAGCATCGCGATCGCGTCGGGACGGTACGGTTCGGCCGGTGCCTCGACGGCGTCGGTGACTGCATCGCCGTCGTCCTCGGGGAAGTCCTCGCCGGATGGGGAAGCCGCACGCTCCGCCGCCATCAGGAGCCCGAAGGTGTGAGTCGCGGGAAGGTCGATCGACCGCACCAGCGCGCCGGCCGAGAGCGCCCAGCGGATCGCAACCCATTCCGGCGAGAATCCGGCCATCGGGTAGAAGGCGGCCAGGCGGGGCTGATCCACGGCGTAGATGAGGCCGGCCACCGGCGGCAGCATCTCCGGATCGGCGAGCAGCGGCAGCACCTCGTCCAGCTCGGGCGGACCTTCCACCAGCACCGCATCCGGCCGGATGGCTGCCAGGGCCTCCGCAACCGACCGCGCCGACCCCGGACCGTGGTGCCGGATTCCCAGGACATGCACTTCGGACATCGGTCAGTCCGGCACGTCGAGGTCGCGGCAGGCCCGGTAAAGGTCCGTCCACCCGGGCCGGTTCCGGACCACGGTTTCCAGGTATTCCTGCCAGATCACCCGGTCTTGCACGGGATCCTTGACCACAGCACCCACCAGGCTGGCCGCCACATCCCGGGCCCGCACCGTCCCGTCACCGAAGTGGGCAGCGAGTGACAATCCGTTCGTCATCACGGAGATGGCTTCCGCCGTGGAAAGCGTGGCCGACGGCGACTTGAGGGTGGCGCGCTTGTCTTCCGTCATGCCGGCCCGCAATTCCCTCATGACTGTCACCACGCGTTGGATCTCGGAGAGCGCCGCCAGGTCGGCAGGCAGCTCCAGGGCCGTACCGAGGCTGCGGACGCGCGTGCTGACGATCTCCACTTCCTGGTGGAGGCTGTCCGGCAGGGGCAACACCACGGTATTGAAACGCCGCCGCAGCGCGGAGGAGAGATCGTTGACGCCCTTGTCGCGGTTGTTGGCCGTGGCGATGACGTTGAATCCCTTGCGGGCTTGGACTTCCGCGTTCAATTCGGGGATGGGCAGCGTCTTTTCGCTGAGGATCGTGATGAGCGAATCCTGGACATCCGAGGGTATCCGGGTGAGCTCTTCCACCCGGACCAGGCTTCCTGCCTCCATCGCCCGCATTACCGGGCCGGCGACGAGGGCCGCCCGTGACGGGCCATCGGCGAGCAGGCGCGCATAGTTCCAGCCGTAGCGCAGGGCTTCTTCGGGCGTGCCGGCGGTGCCCTGCACCACGAGGGTGGACGAGCCCGAAATGGCCGCTGCCAGGTGTTCGCTCAGCCAGGTCTTGGCAGTGCCCGGGACACCGAGCAGGAGCAGCGCCCGGTCAGTGGCCAATGACGCGACGGCGATCTCGACGAGCCGCTCTGAGCCGAGGTACTTCGGGCTGATCTCCGTTCCGTCCGGAAGGGTTCCGCCGAGGATGTAGGTGGTCACGGCCCACGGAGACAGCCGCCAGCTGGGTGGCCGGGGCCGGTCGTCGACGGCGGCCAGGGCGCTGAGTTCCGCGGCGTAGGCCTCCTCGGCGTGGGCGCGGAGAACGTCCGCAGTTCCTTGGGGGTCGGTCATCGGAAAGCCTCCGTCAGGGATTGTCGGAATGATTGGTATTGAACTATGTCGCGCAGCACCCGGCGGCGCACGGCGTCGTCATCGGATCGCTCCTGGCGGAGGTACCGGTCCGCAGCCCCGCGCGGCAAGGACATGGGCAGGAAAGCCGACAGGCCGGCAGCCAACTGGCCGCCTTCCTTGGCGAAGACGTGTTCCAGTACGGCATCGGCCAGCGGCGATCCCCACGGCCTTGGGAGCCCGCGAAGCAGGGGAATGAGCTGCAAAGGCTGTGCCGGGCCGGCCCGAAGGTGCTGCACCAGGAACCGTTCGCGCTCGTCGGCCGGAAGGGAGCTTATGAGCTGCGGCTCGGTGCGGACGTCCAGGAGGGCGCGGATCCATTCGAGGTCGGCGCGGAGGGCGGCCGTGGCGGCGATCGTGTTGATGACCCGGGATTCCTTGCCAAGCAGGGCCAGCGTTGCTGAGGGGCTGCGGCCGGACGCCGTCGTCCACACCTCCAAGGGTGCGCCGCGGATGATGGCGTCGAGTCGGGCGAGCCGGTCCGGCTCTCCGTTGCGCGGATCCGGGGCGATGCCGTCCCGCAGCGCGGCGGCGTCCGGGGCAGGCGGCAGGTCGACGTCGAGTTGTTTGCGCAGCACCCCTTTCGAATGGAGCAGCGGCTGCAGCCGGGCGGCCATGCGGCCAGCCCGGGCGCTGGCCGGGAGGCGGTCGAGGAGGCTGGCGGCAACCTCGCGCACGCTCTTTGCCGGGTCGTCCAGGGCGCGTTCGAGCAGTTCCTCGTCCTCGGGCTGGATATTGACGGCCAGCGCACCGAGGCGGGCGGCACGTTCGCGGGCGCCGAGGCTTTCCCAGTCCAGGTCCAATTGCTCGCGCGCTTCCGCAGTGCGGCTGTGCCGGAGCTGTTCGACGTCGCTCGGGTCGGGGCCGGCCGGTTCAGCGGGCGGGCCGTGCGGGGCCGCGCCGGAGCGGCTGCGCCTGAGGTTCTGGAGCCACATGCCGCGGGTCCCGATGGCTGGCTGCAGGTGCTCCGCAACGCCCGGTTTCGAGTCGGCCAGCGACAGCAGGGCGGGGAGAAGCCGGTGGGGGACCCGCCGTCGGGATGCCTCTGCGGACCGGAGCCAGTCCGTCACGAGCTGGTCCCGGAGCTCCGTCCCGACGGGAGGCTGGTTGAGCAGGAGATCAAGCAGCCGGGCGGCCTCGTCGGAAACCGCCGGCGTGGGGTCCGGCGGGGCCGGATGCGGGGCAGCACTTCCATCCCGCCGGGCTGCCTCGCTGCGCGGCTGGCGACGTCGGCCAGAGCGGCCTGGTCCAGCAGCGACGCCTCGTTGGTGAGGTCTTCGGGTGGCCGGACGCCGAGTGCCCCGGGCTGCGATGGTGCCGGGTGCCGGGCCGTGCCGACGAGCGCCGTCGTCCGGAGTTCGGCCAGCCAGCTCACGGGGTCACCACGGTGTTGTCGACGACGACGGACAGGGGCCGCACGCGGCCGTCCTCCAGTTCCCCGAAGAGTTCCACCGGATGGCCTCCGGTCAGCGCGAGCAGCGAGTCGATGGGCGCGTCGACCAGCGGCAGGGCGTTCCCAGCGCCGTCCAGTATCCATCCGGTGGCGCCGGTCCCGCCCGTCCCGCCGGTCCCGCCGGGACAAATGCGGACGCCGTCGAACAGTACGGGGTGGCGCTCGCGCCAGGGCGAGACGGCGACGGCGGCCGACTCGAGATCTAGCGCTTCAATCACGGAGCAGCCTCCGCCGAAGCCGCCAGCCGTTCCCTGCGGGCTGAGGGGAGAAGTGAACATGGCGCGCCGCGGAGCCGAGCCGGGGTAGCGTGCGACCGTCGCGTCCACGACCGCCCCCGCCAGTTGGGGTGTGGCAAGTCCCTCGCCTTGGGCTGCGAAATCGAGGACGACGACGACCGTTCCATCGGGTCCGCGGAGCCAGGTCCGTTGCTGCTGGATCCGGCCATCGTCACTCCGGTGGGCGCCGAGCACGAGCCAGGGGCCGGGCAAAGACTCGGCACCTTGGACCTCGGCCGAGGGCACGGCCCACCCGAGGGCCACCCGTAACTCGGCGAACTCGGCGGGAGCCAGTTCCTCGCGGATTCCCCAGGCTTTGGTGAGGGACCACCAGCGCCCCGCACGCAGGAGCAGATGGTCCGCCCAATCGGTGCGGGCGTGCACATCCGAACCCATCGCCCGCACCTGATCCGCGAGCGCGGGAAGCTGGGCGTCCACCAAGCGTGCCGCCACACCGTCCCACCACGAATACGGCTGGTTCCGGGCCGCGGCGAGGCCCGTCCTCGCCAGGTCCGTCAGCCAGCGCGCGAAATCGGCAATTCCCGCGTCCATGAGGTCGAGACGCTCGGCGAGCCGCTTTGCCTGGGCCGCCGGGTCTACGGGCTGGCCGGACTGGCGGTTCCCACGCGCGGTGGCCCGCCCGGCCCGTTGCTCGGCCCATTCCCGGGCGAAATCCGCGGTGTCCGGGCCGTCGTAGGCCGCTTCGCCGCGCGCCCACATGAGCAGGAGCGCCAGCGCGTGCTTGCACGGGAATTTCCGGCTGGGGCAGGAACACCGGTACGCCGGCGCGGCGGTGTCCACGCTCACCTGGTACGGCGTTTTGCCGCTGCCCTGGCACTTGCCCCACACGAGGACGTCGTTGCTGCCCGTTTCGGACCAGGGGCCCGGGCGGGCCAGCTTCCGGGCTGCCGCGATGGAGGCGTCGTCCGGCGCGGCGGCGACCACCCTCTCTTCGCTCCAACGCCCCATGGTGGACATTCTGCCCGACACGCCGTCTGTGAAACAGGCACGGTACCGGGCGGCGTGGCGGGGGCGGGGGCGGGTTCGGTTCGGGCATCCCTGTCGGGCGGCTTTGAATGCTCGTAAGCTGTGCGCAATCACTGATGGGGGATGGATGGGGCCGGACGTTTTTCACGTTGCAGACGGACTCGAGTTGCCCGTCGTGAACCCTGCCGGCGAACTCCCGGCGTGGGCCACGCTGCCCAGGAAGGCCAAGTTGCTGGAAGTTTGGAGTCGTTTGCGTCCTCGTGGTAGTCCTTTCGGCCATCCTGTTCTTGCTGGCAATGAGGCCTTTTTGGGGCGGGTTTCGCTCCGAATCCGGAGTGGTCGTGAACACCACCGAAATCAAACTATCAAGGGGCGGCCCTCACTGTGAGGTCTCTGTTGCGTTCCTTGAGGGTGTGGGGCAGAGGTCGGCATCTGTGGAGGCCCAAAGCGCTTGCCGGAGTATGCCCGGACGGAATGAGCCGGCCACATTGCTGATCGACGCGGATGGCCGCGTGGTAAGAATTGTTGGCTACGACCGCTACCTGACCGAGGGCGCGGAGGCGGTGCTTTTCGGTGGATTTACTGCCTCCACCGTCGCGCTCGGCGCCCTGTGGTGGATCACCCGACGATACAGATTGGTTAAGCGCCTTACGCGGAAGCGCCCCTGGCACGAGGTTCAGGGATTGGTGGAGGGTGCATGGATCTCCGATGGGCCGGAATCATTCCTCATGCTGGTAACGGACTCGACTGGTAAGGGCCGCAGGTTGTTGGTCCGCTGTAACGCGCGAAGGCCGGACGGGTTCGAGCCGGAGGAAGGGTGGGTTGCTCTGATATGGCTCGTCGCGGATGGCAGAGGAAACGCTGTGCTCAGGGCACCGGCTGGTCCCGATTGGGTTCTCGCCAAGGTCTCCATTCCAAACGATTTTGAATTGCGGGCACTTGGGATTTGATGCCCATCACCAAGGGGCCGTTTCATGGCCGACTGAGCGCAACTGCTGCCCGAGGCGCGGTCAGCCGGCTCCGGGTTCGAAGCGGCCGCCCATCTGTGCGACGGCGCCGTACAGGTCGGGAACACCCCACCATTCCACGGCGAGTCCGTCTTCGAAGCGGAGGATCTGGATGGAGACGATCTCGAGCTCTTTGCCGGTGGCTTCCAATCCCAGGAACGGTCCCGCGTGCGTTCCGCGCCACGTCACCCGGGCGGCCACCTTGTTGCCCTCGACGACGGTGTCCTCCACGGTTCCCGTCAGGCCGGACAGGGCTGCGTGAAGTCCCTGCATCCAGAAGACGATCCCGGCGAGGCCCGCCGCCTGGCCCGGAACGGAGCCATGGTCCACGATGTCCGGCCCGATGATCCCGGCCAGGGCTTCCTCGTCGTTCGCTTCGACCGCAGCGATAAGCCGCACGTACGCGTGCCGCAGGTCATCGTTGATGCCCATGGGCCCTCCTCGAACAGCACACCGTCAGCCGGAGCGGCTAGCACCAAGTGTGGGGCGCCGCCGGGGGCACGGACAAGGGCCGACGCCGGGAACCAGGGCGTAGGCGACGACTCACCAGCCGCCGCGCGTTGGCGTGTGTCCCTTCCGCGCGTCGTCGGGCATGGCCATTTCGGCCCGCAGGCCGAGGAGCCGGATCGGACGGCCCGCTTCGATGACGGCTGCGAGGTCCAGGACCCGCTCGAGGATTTCGTTCCGATCGAAGGTTTCCGGGATCTTCTTCGCATGGGTGGTGGTGAGGAACGGCGCGTACCGGATTTTCAGGGTCAGACCGATCACGGGTCGCCCTTCCGCCACAACATCCTCGAGGACCTGCGCTGTCAGCTCCCGCACGGCGTCGTCCACCTCGGCCGGCTCGGTCAGGTCGCGCTGGAAGGTGGTCTCACGGCTGTGCCCGCGGGCGACCCACGGGGTATCGTCCACTACGTTGGTGCCGTCCCCGCGCCCGAGCTGCGCGTACCAAGGTCCCATCCTGGGGCCGAACTCCGGGACCAGATGTTGGGAATCGCACGCAGCGAGTTCGGCCACGGTGTTGATGGCGAGTTTGGCCAGCCGGGCCGACACCCTGGATCCGACACCCCACAGTTCCTTGGTGGACCGGCCGCCCATCACGTCGAGCCAGTTCGCGGCGGTCAGGCGGAAGATTCCGGCCGGTTTGCCGAAGCCGGTGGCCACCTTGGCCCTGACTAGTGTGTCGCCGATGCCGACGCTGCAATGCAGCTGCGTGCGCTCAAGGACGGCGGCCTGCACCTGCCGGGCGTAGGCCTCCGGGTCCGCGGATTCGATCCCCAAAAAGGCCTCGTCCCACCCGAGGACCTGCACCGTGGCGCCCGGTTGCGCACGCAGGGTGGCCATCACCGTCTCGGAAGCCGCTAAATAGGCTTCAAAGTCAACGGGCAGGATCACGGCGTCCGGCACTTTGCGAGCGGCGACCCGCAACGGCATTCCGGACCCCACGCCGTACGCCCTGGCTTCGTAGGATGCGGTGGACACCACGGCTCGTTCCGTGGGGTCGCCACGGCCGCCCACGATGATCGGCTTGCCCGCAAGCTCCGGCCGCCGCAGCACTTCGACGGCAGCGATGAACTGGTCGAGATCTACGTGCAGCACCCACCGGATTCCGCTCACGGCACCAGTGTGCCCTAACAAGCGGCGTCGGGCACCGGGTCCTGCGGCGCTTCTCCCGCGGACCCGTCGGAAGCTTCAGGCAGTCCTGGTACGAGGACCACAAGGGCCACCGCCGCGTTCCAGTCACGGGTGCTCCTGGACCTCCTCCCTCGGCTGGCCGACCGCCCGGTGGCGGCCCTCGAGACACTTGACTGAAGGTCCTTGGCCCCTCCCCGCCGGAACCAAGGGCACGTACCCTGTGGACATGAGCCAGCGGGAAAGAAATTGGCATGGGCAGCACAAGGCGGGGCTGTCCCGCGGCGAACGTGCGGCGGACCTGCTCCGGAACGGCATGGGCAGTTGGGCATTCGTTGGACTGTTCATCGCGTTCATGGCGGCCTGGGCCGCCATCAACACCTCTTTGCAGGGAGCGCATGCGTGGGATCCTTATCCGTTCATCCTGCTGAATCTCTTCCTGTCCATGCTGGCAGGCTTGCAAGGGGCGATCTTGCTGATTGCCGCGAAGCGACAGGACGCCATCGCGGCCGCAATGGCCCAGCACGATTACGAGACCGACGTTCTCGCGAAGTCGGAAATCGACAGACTGATGGCGGTCAACAGCCAGCAACTGAAGCTGCTGGAAGAACTCAGGGCCATGCTGTCACGGCAGGGCGACACCCGGGCTGAGTGAAGCGGCAGCTTCGAAACTGCCGCTTCACTCAGCCTCTGGGTTGACGATGAAACGCCGTCCGACCACGTCCGTCGGGACGATGCGGATCAGCTGCTCTTTTGCCCCGGCCTCCTGCCCCGGCCTCCCAGGGCAAAAGCGTGGCCGCGGCCTCGTCCTGGAGTCCCGCCGGACGGGAGCGCCGCCGACGCCGTCACCCGGTGTCCCGGCGTCGTGACTTTCGGCCCTGTTTCTGGCGGCTGCTCCCCGGAATACTGGGCCGTACGACAGCGGCGTTCCCCCGGCGGGGCACCGCCGAACAGCCAGGAGGAACACCATGGAAACAGACGAACGGCCCGGAACGGTCCTGGACGAGCAGCAGTCGTGGGGCGTGTTGAACCGCTGCGGTTACGGCCGGCTCGCTGTCTCGGTGCTCGGCAAACCCGATATCTATCCCATCAACTATGTGGCCGACGGCGGCGTCCTGCTCATGCGGACAAACCCAGGAACGAAACTGGCTGAACTCACCGTCAACGCGAACGTCGCCTTCGAAGTCGACGAAGTCAGCGACACGGAAGCCTGGAGCGTGGTAGTGACAGGGACGGCCCGGGTGGTCGAGTCGCAGGCGGAAATCGACAAGCTGGACAAGCTGCCGCTCAAGCCGTGGATACCCACCCGCAAGTACACCTACGTGGAGATCACGCCGGAACACATCCACGGCCGCCACTTCGAACTCGGCGACGAACCCGAGAGGTACTAGCCCGAAAAGACATGAGGCCGAAGGGTGCGGGGATTACCGCGCCCTTCGGCCTCATGGCAGTTTCCGCCTATTCCATGCCCGCCCGCGCCGCATCGTCCAGCGGAGTCCACCAGGTCAGCGGTGGCGCCACCTTGAAGCGGCGGCCGCTGACCGTCGTCGGGACAATCCTCACGAAGGCGTCCTTCCGGCCGGCCTGCCACGGAAACAGCAGCAGCTCCACCGTGTCCAGGACCTCCTGGATCAACGTCACGCCGGCTGCTCCACCCTTCACCACCACGAACCAGATGGTTGTTTGCTCGTCATGGGCCAGCCGTACGCCCCGGCCTGCCGGGGGCAACAGGGCACAAGGGTCCGGGCAGTTCCGCGAAACTGGAAGCGCTGACAGGGGCCGGGTACGCTGGCAACGGAGCGCATGGAGGGGGGCCGATGAACACGTCCAAACCGGACCCGGAACGGGCCGAGCACTCCCCGGCAGCGGGAGTCCGGATCGAGGAACTGCTCACGGACTTCCTGGCCAAGGCCGGCGAATTGCTCCACGCGCAAGAGCACATGCGCGGGCTCCTGGAAGCGGTTGTGGCGGTCGCCGAAGACCTCAGCCTGGAGGCCGTGCTCGACAGGGTGGTAACCTCCGCGTGCCGCCTCGTGAAAGCCCGCTACGGCGCGCTCGGGGTGATCGGCGAGGGCAATGCCCTGAGCCACTTCGTCACGGTCGGCATCGACGATGAGCTTTCCCGCAAGATCGGCCCGCGCCCCACCGGACACGGGGTGCTCGGCCTGTTGATCAACGAACCGGCGCCGCTGCGGCTGCACGATTTGCGGGAACACCCGAAGTCCTACGGTTTCCCGGCCCACCACCCGCCGATGAAGTCGTTCCTGGGCGTCCCGGTCCGTGTCCGCGACGTCGTCTTCGGCAACCTGTACCTCACCGAAAAGGAGGACGGCCAGGACTTCACCCCGGAAGACGAAGACCTCGCTGTCGCGCTCGCCGCAGCGGCCGGCGTCGCGATCGAGAACGCCCGGCTCTACGAAGACGCGCGGCGCCGGGCCTCCTGGCTGGAAGCCTGCATGGACGTGACCGGGCGGATGCTCGGCGGCGGCACCACACTTGAACGCGGGCAGGTCCTGGAACGCGAGTACCCCTTGGGGCGTGGCCGCTCCCTGGCGGAGGGCGACTGGGGCCTGGACCTGATCGCCGACCGTGCCCTGCGGGAATCCGGCGCCCTCCTTTCCCTGATCCTCATCCCCGTCGAGGGGACCGGATCCTACAAGGTCATGGGCGCCTCGGGGGAGCGGTCCGGGCACTTCTCCGGCCAGCTGCTGGCCCTGGACAGCGACGCCGTCCGGGGCGTGGCGGACGGCGGCCCGCCCGCAGTGGTGGACGAGGCACGGACGGTGCTCGGTGAGGCGGCGGACGCCCTGGACCTGGGCAAGCTCCTCGCCATCGACCTCAGCGCCCACGGCGCCCATCACGGGCTGCTGGTCCTGGTGCGGGAGCGGGGCACGGGGCAGTTCCCGACGACGGACGTGGAGATGGGCGCCGTCTTCGGTTCGCACGTTGTCCTGGCCCTTGAACTCGACCGGGTCCACCGGCTGCGGGAGCAACTCGTCCTTTTCACCGACAGGGACAGGATCGCGCGGGACCTGCACGACGTCGTCATCCAACGTCTGTTCGCTGCGGGGCTGAGCATCCAGAGCCTCCGCCGATTCACTGCGGACGGAGCCGCCCTGTCGAGGATCGATGCGGTGACCGCCGAACTCGATGAGACGATCCGCGAGCTGCGCGACACCATCTACTCGCTGCGCGCCGGATCGGGGGAACGCGAACTCCTGAGCAGCCGCATCCTGCAGGCTGTCCGGGCCGCGACGGGTTCCCTCACGTTTGCGCCGCGCCTTGCCCTGACGGGCGCCGTGGATGCAGTGCTAGACGACGACACCGTGGTGAACCTGATGGCCGTCATTTCGGAGGCGCTGAGCAACGCCGTGCGGCATTCCGGGGCAGGGTCGATCAGCGTTTCGGTCTCTGCCGACAACGGCCGGCTGCGCCTGGCCGTGCAGGACGACGGCTGTGGTTTCAGCGATCCCGTGCGGGGAAACGGCCTGGCCAACATGGAGCGGCGGGCACGCGAACTCCACGGCACCTTCACGGTGAGCGGGACGCCGGAGTCGGGAACCCTCATCGAATGGTCCGTCCCCGTTCCGTGAACCCGGAAGGCGCCCTAGCGGCTCCCGCCCGAACCGCCCGCGGTCCCGTGGGCGATGAACACCGCGGCCTGAGTGCGCCGCTCGAAGCCGAGCTTGGCCAACATCGATGACACGTAGTTCTTCACCGTCTTTTCGGCCAGGACCATGTGCTCTCCGATCTGGCGGTTGGTGAGGCCCTGCCCCACAAGTTCGAGCACCCGGCGCTCCTGCGGCGTCAGGGCGGCCACCAGCGGATCCACTCGCTGCGGTTCGGTGAGGCCTTCGACGATCCTGGCCTTCACCGCCGCGTCGAACAGCGATTCGCCCCGGGCCGCCCGGCGCAGTGCACCGAGCAGGTCGGTGCCGCCGATCTCCTTCAGGACATAGCCGGCCGCCCCGGCCAGGACGGCGCCGCGGAGGGCCTGTTCGTCGTCGTAGCTTGTCAGGATGAGGCACACCAGGGAAGGATCCACCGAGCGCACATCCCGGCATACCTCGATGCCGGTGCCATCGGGCAGCCGCGCATCAAGGACTGAAACATCCGGGCGCAGCGCCGGGATACGGCGGGCTGCTTCCTCGGCGGAACCAGACATCCCGACCACCACGAACCCCTCGCCCTCGAGGAGCTCCTGGAGGCCCCGGCGGACCAGCTCGTGGTCGTCGAGGATAAACACACGGATCGCTTCGCCGGGCTCCCGCATCGTACGTGGCTGACTGTCCATGGTTCTCCTGTCCCGGCGCAGCACCTGCTGCCTTGAGCCGGATTTTCCCCTCCGGCTTTGCCATTCTTCCCCGCTGCGGAGAGTCCTCACAAGGGCCGAAGGACCTACCTTGCACCCGTGACCTTTGGCACTGTTCCGGCGTGCTTTTCCTGCCACGCTGGGAGTAGAAGGGGAGCCGCCCATGCCGGTTGCCCGTAATGATTGCCCGTCCTTGTGGTCCCTGGGGGATAACCGGAAGGAATGCCGACCCCGCCACGGAATGACCCCGGCGGGTACCCAACAGAACAGAAGGAGTCTGAATCCCATGAAGAAATGGACACGCTGGCAGGACTGGACAGTCATTGCTGCCGGCGCCTACGCGGCGCTGTCCCCACTGTGGACCACGCAGTCCGGACCGTCGATGGCGTTCCTGATCATTTTGGGTGCGCTGCTGGTCCTGGCCGGTGCCACCAACCTCGCCTGGCCGGGACTGCCGGCCGCAGAGTGGGCGCAGGCTGTGATCGCCATCGTGCTGCTGTTTGCACCGTGGCTGGGAGGCTTCGCCTCCGCGGCCGGAGTTGCGTGGAGTGCCTGGATTCCCGGCGCCGTCGCCCTGATCGTCACCGCACTTGCGATCAAGCCGAGCACCGAAGAATACCGTCACCACCACGTGACAACCGCCCACTGAAAGGTGCGGGGTGTCCTGCAACAGCGGGACACCCCGTGGTCAGGGACGTCGGGGAGTCAGGGAAGTCGGGGAACAGGAAACACCATGAAGAATCCGATCGTCGTCGGCGTCAACGATTCCGAAGCCAGCCAGGCGGCCGTTACCTGGGCGATGCACCGGGCGGCGGCATTGAAGCTGCCAGTGCTGCTGGTCCATGCGCTGGATGACCGCTGGTCCTACGAAAGCTACTCGTTCATCGACGTGATCAAGAAGATCGGCGTGGAACTCCTCGAGAAGGCGAAAGCCCGGGCGACTGAGGCGGAGCCATCGGTCGAGCTGGATACCCAACAGCTCTCCGGGAGCACGGGGGCCGTGCTGCGGAAGCTGTCCCGGAAGGCCTCGATGGTGGTTGTCGGGTCCGGAGAACCGTGGCTCGGCGGCGCGTGGACCGACCGTGCCCTGAACTGCTCCCCGAAAGTTGGACTGAGAAATTCAGTTCCGACTTCCGGGGAGCAGTTTTATGTATGCGAGCAGTTTGTTGTCAGAGGATCAGCGCGCGGCCGCTGTAGCGTGGTTTGAGAAGGGCA